>TARA_R100000278_G_scaffold1686_1_pt1 | contig 18740 bp, 14 predicted proteins | sample TARA_R100000278 | Tara Oceans TARA_R100000278 (sample SAMEA2620755) | marine metagenome | biome: marine biome (ENVO:00000447); feature: deep chlorophyll maximum layer (ENVO:xxxxxxxx); material: "saline water (ENVO:00002010), including plankton (ENVO:xxxxxxxx)" | depth 66 m | reverse complement strand
CCCAGCTGCTGCTGTTGAATTATATGTTGGTGCTACTGCTCCTTCAGGATTCTAATTTATACACTTTATACGGGAGCTTCGGCTCCCTTTTTTTTTATGTCAACTCCCACAACAATAGATACCGAGACCGAACTCTCCGCCGTAAATACGATTCTGGGAGCTATTGGTCAATCTCCGGTTACAACATTAGGAACAGTAACTTCAGATACCACTAATACAGCTTCTGAAATTGCTAACACTTTCGAAAACCCAGAGATAGCACTTATATATCAAATACTCAAAGAGTGTAATATGGATGTCCAAAATGAAGGTTGGACATTTAATAGAGAAGACCACGTTAAATTTATACCCGACTCATCAACAAAGGAAATAACAATACCTACGAATGTCTTACGTATGGATTCAGAAAATCCAGAAGATAAAACTGTAGTTCCTATTAGAAGAAATGGAAAATTATATGACAAGGTAGAGCATACATATACATGGGATGACGAAGAGATTTATCTAAATGTTGTTTACCTGTTCCCTTATGATGACCTTCCTTCAGTATTTAAAAGATACATAACTTACAAAGCAGCTGGTAGAGCAGCCACACAGATGGTTACTAACTCTCAGTTAGTTCAACTTTTACAAGTGCAAGAGCAAATGTCTAGAGCTGCATGTTTGGAATATGAATGTAATCAAGGTGACTACAACATGCTAGGCATGCCACATGAAACACATTATTCCACATATAAACCTTTCAAAGCATTGCAGAGATAATGTCAACAGTAACCCAATTAGTACCTAATTATGTCTTAGGTATATCAGAACAGCCTGACGAACTTAAACTAGCTGGACAAGTTAAAGACTTGCAGAATGCTATCCCAGATGTGACATTGGGTTGCGTTAAACGGCCAGGAAGCAAGTTCGTCACTAGGATTACACCAAGTAGTGGAACTCTCAGTTGGTTTCATATTTATAATGATTCTGATACTCAATACATAGGTAACGTAAGTACATCAGGTGTTTTTCAAATATGGAGGACAAGTGATGGTGCATCTATACCTGTCGATTATTCAGGAGTAACAGGAACTAATGCTGCAACCTACTTAAGCGGTTGGTCTGACCCCACAGATATTCAAGCTTTAACTATTAACGAAAATACTTTCTTTACTAATAGAACTATAAATACACAGATGAAATCAGGAGCATCTGATAAATCTCCAGCTTTAGTAAATGAAGTAATAGTTGAAATAAAAACAATATCTTACGGTAAACAATACGCCTTAAATATTTATGATCCAGCAAATCCTGGAACTCCAATAACTGAAACTAGAGCCACATCAATAGCTGCTAGAAATGATTTTACTTCTACTACATCAAATGATGGTTCTTGTAAAAGCATGGGTAGAGAAGTCATTAACGCTACAGCATCTGGGAAAAAAAATTTAAGGTATGACATCGATGTTAGATGCATACCTGTAGTTGATCCAAATAATATTGGTGATAGCTCTAACGGACCTGAATATAATGATGCCTACACTGAATTTGCTAAATTACAATTTGGTGGAGAAGGTTGGACAACAGGAAATACACACAGCTACACAACAGAAAAAGGTGGTACTGGAACTGTAGAAATTAAAAGTCATACAATCATGCGTTCTTCTGCAAACATTGCAGCAGTTCGTCCTGCGGCTACATCGTCTAGTGCTGATGAGGCTGTTACAGCTTCAGGAATATTGGGAGATATGAAGGCTTCATTGGATGCTATCTCTGGTACAGGTATTACAGCAACCATTACTGGTAACTGCTTGCATATGAAGCGGTCAACACCATTTGCTGTCAGTACTCCTGAACCCCAATTAATGAATGTAATTACTAATCGGGCTAACACTGTTGCACAATTACCTACTAATTGCAGACATAATTATGTGGTTAAGATTGTAAACAGTGGAGATGAGGATGATGATTTTTACTTAAAGTTTAGGCAGTCTAATGCTGGTACAGCTAATCAGGACTATTTTGGTGAAGGCGTATGGGAGGAATGCCCAGCTCCTAACATTGAGATAGAAATAGATAAGGATACTATGCCTGTCAGACTTATTAGAGAGCTGCCAGGAAATACATATCCCAACGGAAGATTTATTTGTGAGTCAATTGACTATACAAAGCGAGATGTTGGAGATGACAACACTAACCCTGTTCCGAGCTTTATAGGTAGTCCACTTCAAAAGATGCTGTTCTTTAGAAATAGATTAGTTGTATTAAGTCAGAACAATGTTATTACTTCTAAGACTAACGACTTCTTTAATTTCTTTAGTACATCAGCAATGACCGAAACGTCAGCTGACCCTATAGATTTACAGGCGAGTTCAACATACCCAACAAAGATATTTGATGGTATAGAAGTAAATGCTGGTCTTTTACTATTGAGTTCTAACCAACAGTTTCTGTTCACTACGGATAGTGATGCTCTAACTCCAACAACAGCAAAAGTAAATTATTTAGCATCTTATAATTACAACCCAAAAACAGTTCCATATTCATTAGGAACTAGCTCTGGATTTATAAATAGTACTGGAAAAAATTCCAGAATTTTCGAAATTGCAGATATAAAACGAGAGGGTGAACCCACTGTTTTAGAGCAAAGCAAACTGGTATCAAAGAAGTTACCTATTGATCTAACTATACCGACTAGCTCCAGAGAGAATAGCCTCTTACTTTTAGGGGCAAAAAATCGAAACGAAGTTTGGTGTTTTAGATACTACAGTAATGGTGAAAGACGAGTACAGTCTGCGTGGTTTAGATGGTCCTTATCTGGGGATTTAGTTCATCATGTAATTTTAGATGATGTTTATTATGTTGTAGTTAAAAATGGAACGGAGTATATTCTTGAATCTATAGATGTTAAAAAGCAAGATACTACAGAAATAATAGGGGCAGAAAATTATCCAATTCATCTGGACAGACATACAGAAATGTCTGCTCTATCATCAGGCTCCTATAGTGCAACCACCAAAAAAACTACATTTGCTAGACCTACAGGTTTCACGAGTACAGCTCAATTAGCTGTGTACAATCACAATTCAGGAAATGATCTAGGTAGGTATGCTTTAGCAAACGCTGTTTCTGGTAGTACTACTAACTTAGAAGTTGAAGGTGATTGGACCGGTACTACATTTATGCTGGGTTATTTATTTGATTTCCTTGTAGAGATACCAACTATATATGTAACTCAGGCAGCTGCTGGAAAAAGTCGTTCAGATACAAGATCATCATTAGTAGTTCATAGATTGCATTTTGCATTTGGTGAAGTCGGAAATATTAATACAACAATTAAACGAAAAGGAAGAGTTGACTATACAACTAATTTCAGTGCAGCTGAGATTGATTCTATTGGTTCAAACGAATTACCAATAGTCGCAGATTATATTCAAACTATTCCTATATACGAAAGAAATATAAATTTAACCGTACAAATTAAATCAACCCACCCTTCGCCAGCTACTCTCCATTCGATGAACTGGGAAGGGGATTACAACCCCCGATATTATAGACGTGTCTAAAGTAACAATCCGCCCAGCCACTAAAGAAGTGGCTTTAGAAGTTGCTCATAACTTACGTTCAGATGATTATCGAGAACTAGTTGAGGGTTATGGATTACTACCCAGTATCCATCTCCCTCTTTTTTTAGAAACTGGAGAAAATATCTACTTCACTATGCCAAACGGCAAGACTGCTGGCATGGCTGGCGTGAATGATGATGGAAGAGTATGGATGTTATGTACACCTGTTATACATCAATACCCTTTTGCATTCTCTAGAGAAGCTAAACGCTGGATCGATAAAAGATCTGAACGATTGTTATGGAATGTTTGCGATAAACGCAACACAGCACACCTAAGACTATTAAAGTTTTTGGGCTTTAAATTTCTTCGAGAAGTTTTACATGGTCCAAATTATTTACCATTTATTGAATTTTGTAAAATACCATGTGTTCAAAAGGAGGATTAACGGCTGGGCAAAGTGCTTGGGCCGGATTTGGTCTCGATGCATTCGGTGCATTAGGAGGGTATTTCCAACAACGTAGAGATACTCGTAGACAAAACGAAGCGATAGCTAGACAGAATCGCTTACTTATAAACGCTTATGACACTAAGAATCGTAATGCAGAAAATGCATGGAATAACGATAAATTAGATCTCGATATAGCGGTAGAAAATAAGTATCGTGAAACTATAGATGCCATTAGCGAAGCTCAGGCAAAGGCAAGAGAAACAATGGGTCAATCTGCTATAGCCCAACAGCAGATATTAACCAAAATGATTAATGCCAGTGCTGGAAGAGAGCAAACTGGTAGAAGAACTGGAAGAAAAAACTTTGCTGAACTAGGAGCACAGTGGGCGGCTCAAGGAGCATCTGCTTCGTTCGCTAGAGATAGTGCAATTCTATTTCAAGATAGAGCTGGAAAGAGTATGTCTGCATTTGCCGGTGGAAAATATGTTGAGTATATAACTGGTAGACCAAGCCCAGCTGCTCCACCACTATTGCAAGCATTTAAAAAAGGTCCGAGTTTCTTAAATACAGCATTATCTATAGCTGGATCTGCGTTAAGTCGATATAACCAATACAAAAAAGCCACTGACAAGCCAGGCTGGGGCAACGCTTTGAAGTCAGGTAAGACAGGAGCAGAAAATATACCTTGGCAACAAGATCCAAATCAAGGTGGTCCATCTCTCTCAGAATCGTTCACATATGGTAAGGATCATGGGTTCGATATGGATGTTCCTAGATACGAGTCACCTGTGAATATGTTTGGTGGTTCAGGAGTACAAGCTGAAATGGATGATTGGTTTGATAGTAAACGAAACTTTAGTTCAGAAAATGAGCTTGGTATTGATTGGCAAAATAGCTTTGGCATAGGAGGTGACAAATAATGTCTTACAGAAGAGTACTTGACAATTTAACTCAGGGAGAAGAAGCCAACGTAACTCGTGCAGGAAAATACAATCAAGATTGGGTCAGCGATGAGAGGAAAAGAGATTTAGCTCAACTAGATGCTATTAAAGGTTTCTCTCAAAAATTAGATCAATTTGTACAAGAGAAGTACAAAAGAGATGATGCCCAGTTACAGGCAGATATGGAGCTTAAGGTTGCTGAAGAGCATTTAGAAGCTAAAGAGCAAACTGGAGATGCCAATATTTCTGAAGAGGAAAATATTCAATATATAAAAAATAAAGAGGATATTTTAATAAATGAGAAAGATTTAGCTAAAGCAGCTAATTCTGCATTAGAGAAAGGTGCATCTTTTCAGGAAGCTAAACAGATACATAATCTATCTGGTGCAGCTCTCTATTACTATGTACGAGCAAAATCAAAAATAGCGGCTGATAATTATGAAGATTGGATAGCCGGTGAAATGAAAAAGAATAACACTTTAGAATTAGAGGCTAATGGAGTTGAATTTACACCTCAAACTGCTGAGACTTTAGATCAAAAGAAGATCGCTATGAAAGCTCTCAGGAGAGAGTATATGAGGCAGAATGATTTAGCTTCAGTTAACCCAGCCCTATTAAATGATGATGATGTTGGTTTTTATGATAAAGCTATCCAGTCTCACGATAAGTTATATAAAGAGTATGAAAAAGATGATGCAATAAAAACTGGTATTAATGATCGTTTAGAGGCTGCTAACCAATTTAAAATAGATAAAGATTTTGAAGCACTATTCGGTAAAATTAAAATTACTGCTAAAGAAAATGGGGATGGACATAGTTATAAGGATGTTTTAGATGAGACTTTCGAGGTACTTAAAGACTCAGTCCTGAATGGTGATATAGAGTTCGAAGACTTAGAAGAAATTAAAAATCAAAAGATAACTGTAGACGGTAAACAGACTACTGTTGGCAGATGGAAAACTAGATGGAGAGAGTTAGAAACTGAACTAGCAACAGAAGAAAAAAATAGAACACAAGCAAGATTAGATAAATTTATTGCTGCTAAAAAAGATATTGAAGCTGATTGGAAAGAGTTAGAAGTTAGTAGTGAAGATCCAATTAGTGATGAAGATAAAGCTAAATTTATTAAAAGATGGACTGATGAAACAGGAGAGGAAAATCCTCCAGCGTGGATGAATGATTATTTAACTGCTGAAGATAATAATGACACAGACACTTTAGAGTTCCATTTAGATCAATCGGCTGGAGGTAGAGGTTATCTCATAGAAGCTGATTTATTTGGCATGTCAAAAGCAGTCAAGAAGAAATACAAAGGAGATATCAAAAAAAGTGAAGATATACTAAAAGATAATGCCTTTCAGAAAAAAGCTGAAAGATCAATTAAGGCTTCACTAACAACAATTCTTGAGGTATCTGCTGATGACTCTACGGCAGAATATGATAATGCTTTAACTAATGCTGAAGCAGATTATGAAAATGAGTACTTAGCTGCTCTTACATATACTGAACCAGAGCAAGCTCATAAAATTGCGATACAAGCAGTTAAGGATAAGTTTGCTGGGAAAGATGGGAAGATCGATAAAAATGATCGTTATAGAAGTCCTTATTTCAAACAGAAAAGGGTAAATAAGGAGAAGATAAAACAACAAGTTAAAGAAAATAGAGAAGTTGTTCGTTTTCTAGAAAAAGGTGCAGCTGATCTTGAAGATGATGAGAACTTACTGGATTTTGTAAAAAACAATAAATTACCGTATGTTGATGAACATCTTGAATTAGCAAGAAATTATAAGAAAGATGGATCTAAAAAAGTTCCAGATTACTTTAAGAGGATTGCTAGAAAGGTTCCCTATCTTGAAGGTTGGGATATTATGGATGCTCAATTAAAACTAGATCAGAAGTTAAAGGGAGAGAAACAAGATGGAGCTGGCGATCGACCATTAGATAACGAAGTCTTAAAAGATGAAAGTCTTAAAGATGTAAATAGAAAACTTACATATAAATCCAACCAATTCAGTATTCATCAGGCAGGAATTGATCTTTTAGATACCAAACAATATCTCGATTCTACGGACGAGTATTCGGTATTTAAGTCAATGTACAATACTGATCAAAATTTAATGATGCCTGGAATTAATTTATCCGGAGTTTAAATGCAGGAACTAGATGAAGAGTATATCTTCAGAAAAGCCGGTGAGTTTATGGATCAAAACTTACAAGAAGAATTAGATATACAACCTGACAACCAAGAAGTAGATGAAGAGACAGTAGCCGAGGAAGATGAATCTCGATTTATAGTTGATGGACAAGATTTACGTAATCATCCTCAATTTGAACAGCTTCGCTTAGATATTCCTTGGCAAGAAGGTGAAGGTGGCTGGGGCTATCAACAGAAGTTTCCTGATATTTATACAGGAAAAACTGCAACAGAAAATGCCCAAATTTTCTTAAAAAGGAAACACGCTTTTAAAGGTGATATTCCTATGGAGATACGAAATGGTATCTACAAAGGTGGTATTGATCTTGTTTCATCCATACTTACGGCTCCAGAACGATTGGTCGATATGACACCTTACATCGGTCAAATGAAAAGAGGACCTGATGGTGGAATGATCAACCGTTACACAGGAGAAAAATACGAATTAGATTGGGACCCATTAAAGAATGTCAAAGATCCTTGGCAAAATGCATGGTGGGGAACACTCGTACAAGGTGTCACTAAATATGGTTTAGGTGCTCGTATTGCGAGAGGAGCTGGTGTTAAGGGGCTCATGAAACAGGAAGCTATTGTTGCTGGTTTATCAGAATATTCTCAAGGGGATAACGTATCAGGACAAATAGCGGAAAGAATGCCTTGGACGAAACATGTATTTGGTTCAATTGCTACGAACGATACTGATTCACCATTAATGCTTACTCTAAAGAATGTTCTTGAGGAGATGGCATTAGGTAAAGTATTCGATCATATAGTTGGAATTTGGAATCCAAAAAATTCTTCAGCAATTGTTAAAGCTAGAAGGGCTGACGTTGAAGATCAAATCGTAAAAAAAGGTGCAGCTGAATTAGCTGAAGAAATTGAATATGATAAAAACTTTCGTGTTTATGATGGTAAGCAATTAACTGGAGAAACTATCGATGTTGATGTAATACCTGATCCTCCTGAATTAGGTGGGAGAGTAGACAATCTTGTCGAAGGTACTAATAAACCAAAACCAACTACAGCTATAACTAGATCTGGGATGAGAGGGCATAAAAACAAGCCAATAGCCCAGCCTGGACAGGGATCTCCTACATCCAACTATAAACAGGGAGATTTATTTAGTATTCATAGACAGTTAAATAGAATAGACGATTCATTCGGTGTAGAGAAAGATATAGGTGGAACTGACTCTGTCATGTCACCCTTACAAGCTGAGAGAGCTGCAAGAGATTCCGGTTATTCAGTTAAGTTTTTACAAGCTAAAGCTAAAGAACTCTTAGGTGAAGAAAAGTTCAAAGAGATGATGAAGGAGTTCCGTGCTAAAGGGACACCTTTTAGAGAAGGATTTGAGCCAGCCTATAGACGAGTTCAAGAAATGATGGGACGGAATTGGCAAGATAAGACAACTCAGGAATTTTGGGAACCTATAGAATCTCAGTTAAAAGCTAGAACTGGAGATGATGCATGGATGAAGAGCGAAGATTACTGGTCAGTTGGTAATGTTTTAGTTGCTGACTTAGTAAATGGAGCTCTATTTAAAGAACTTAGAAACTTAGGAATAGCTGGTAAGGAACTTATAGACGTAGCAGATGTATTTGCACCTGATAGTTTGATGCAAGCTATCGAAGATAAGTTGATTGTTGGTTTGATGAATACAAAACGTACTCGTTATTTCACAGGTAAAAAGCTTGCAGAATTAAGAACTCTAGGTTCTAAAAAATCTGCTAGACAAGCTGCAAAAGATATCGCCGATATGCATAAGGAAACTGTAGACGGCGTGAAATTCATGATGGAGATGATGAAAGGCAGTAAATCTGATGAGCTTGCAGAAGCGATATTAGAGGTCATGCAATTTTCAAATAAAATCCAAAACTGGCAAGATTTTGATGCATACCTGAGAGCCAAAATAATGGGTGGTGAGTTTCAAGGTAAAAGAAATGTAGGTGCTGTAATTGAAGAGCTACAAAGTATGATGATCAATAGTACTTTAAGTAGTGGTAAAACACCTTTAAGAGCAATAATTGGTACTACAAGTAATGTCTATTTACAGAGTCTTCAGCAGCTTATAGGTGCTTCTATGCGTATGGGCTTAACTGGCGATACAAGATTGTTAGGGGCTTCACTTGCACATACAAAAGCTTTATTTGATCTTATCCCTGAAGCTTATACAGTATTTAGAAAGAACTTAAATACTAACTTTTCCAAACCAATAGCCAATGTTAAAAGTAGATTTACTGAATTTGATAGATCTGCTGAAAACAAATGGAATATGTATGGAAAGGCGGTTGAAGAAAGATTTAGTAAAAATCCAAATAAAGTGCAAGCAGAGGCAGATGCTGCTGCATGGAGATTTGCCAATATAGGTCGGACATTAAATAATAACAAACTATTTGGTTGGTCTCCAAGAGTATTAGCTTCAGTTGACGATACTTTTAGACATTTAATGGGTCGAGCGAGATCAAGAGAAGAAGCTTTTAAGCAAGTCTATGACGCTGTTGAATCAGGGAACTTTAAAGAGATAACACCTGAATTACTCAAAAATGCAGAGGATTTACATTTCAGTCAATACTTTGATGAATTTGGAGACTATAGCATTGATGCTGATAGAGCTTTACAAGCCAGATTTCAGGAAGCAACCCTTACTACAGACATGGGTTGGATTGGTAAAAGATTAGAAAGTTTATTCAATACAGTTCCTTTAATAAAACCATTCTTCTTGTTCGCCAGAACAGGTGTTAACGGTTTAAAGATGAATGTTAAGAATATGCCAGTAATGAGTTTGTTGTTAAGAGAGAGTCGAGTAATCGCTGGTGGTACAGCTGCAAAACTTAAAAGAAATCCAGAAGTATTTGCAAAATTCGGAATTGAGACTATTGATGATTTAAAGCAAGCTCAGAACCTATTTGCCGGAAGACAGGCAATGGGATTTGCTGTTACCGGAATGATCGCTCAGAAATATCTAGCTGGTGAAATTACTGGTAATGGTCCACTTAATAGATCACAAAGAGCTCACTGGAGTGATAGTGGTTGGACTCCAAAAACTTTTCAATTAGGTGGAGTTAGTATTGGTTATGCCGCTTTAGAACCATATGATTTATTACTTTCAACTATTGCTGATATTGGCGATAATGTAAAACTTATGGGTCCAAAATGGGCTGAGAATAAATTGGGATTGGTAGCACTTGCAGTTAGCCAAGGCTTTACACAGAAATCTTATTTACAAGGTATTAGTGATTTAGTAGAACTATTTCATCCAGAATCATCAAAAGGTGCTGGAAGAATTGCCGGTAATATTATTAATAACTTTGCAATGTTTCCTATAGGAGGATCATTGAGAAATGATATTGGTAAAATTCTTAATCCCTATATGAGAGAACTTAATAAGGATGTATGGGATTCTGTTAGAAACCGTAACCTTGCTACAGAGCGTTTAGGTGTTAAAGGTTTTACTGGTAAATTGCCAATTAAATATGACATCTTAAATGGAAAACCTCTTAGAGATTGGAATTTCTTCGAGAGTGTATTTAACGCAGTAAGCCCTGTACATTTTGGTCTTAAACCAAGTCCAGGAAGGAATTTACTACATATTTGTCAATACGACTTAAGAACTACAGTAACTTCTGCTCCAGCTGGTTTAGGGTTTAAAGTTGATTTAAGTAAGAGCAATGTTGCTAGATCTTTATTCCAAGAAGCTATTGGAAAATATAAAGATAATAAAGGTAGAAATTTAGAAGAGATATTTAATGAGTATGCTGATCCGAAAAAACATCCGGATATTCATGAGTCAATAGCGATAATGAATGAAGATAGAAAGAGAGGTGACGATCATATTGAACCAATGACCTACCATCATAATGACATGATAAAGAAGGCATTTGAAAATGCTAAAAAGAAAGCGTGGGCACAAATACAAGATCATCCAGAAATAATAAGACTTGTACAAGAAGGTAAGCAGCAATTAATAGATAACAATGAAGCAGGAGAGAGATCAAAAGATACGATACGAAATCCAGAAATAGAAATCTGGGATCTAGAAAACAAATAATCCACCCGTCAATTAATCCAAGACGGAGACATGACAGCTACATATGATGATGGAACTGGTAATGGTTCAAATAAAAATTTTAACTATACCTTTCCAATCCTACAAACTGAAGACGTAAAAGTTGCACTCAATAGAGTAGTGCAAGCGACAACTAAATACACAGTAAACACTTCCGCTAACCCTACACGAATAGAGTTTAATAATACTAGTATTGACTCAAGCGTACAAGAAACTACAGGTGCCCCTAAAACAGGAGTTTCTGTAAGAGTTTATAGAGAGACAACTGTAGGAAAGACTAGTGGAGACGATGATCCTAAAGCTGTATTCGCAGCTGGTTCATCTATAAGAGCGGTTGACCTTAATGCCAATGCAGAACAGGCATTGTATGCAATACATGAATTACAGGATCAACCATTCCTCAAGCACGATATAGAAGACGGATCTATAACTTCTTCCAAAATAGAAGATGGAACTATTGTTAATGACGATATCAGTGGAACTGCCGCTATTGCGCAAAGCAAAATAGCAACAGGTACTCTGCCTAGTGGGGTGCAAATTAATTCATCAAACATAGTTGATGGATCAATTGTTAATGCTGATATCAATAGTTCAGCTGCTATAGCCGGTACAAAGATTTCACCTAACTTTGGTTCACAAGTTGTACAGACAACTGGAAACATAGTTGTTGGTGGGACTGTAGATGGTAGAGATATAGCAGCAGATGGTACAAAACTTGATACTGTCGAGACCAACGCTAAAGATGACCAAACGGCTACTGAGATAAAAACTCTTTATGAGGGTAACTCAAATACCAACGCATATACAGATGCAGAAAAAACCAAGCTAACTAATATTGAAACGGCAGCTACTGCTGACCAAACTGGCGCAGAAATCAAAACTCTATATGAAGCAAACGCTGATACTAACGAGTTTAGTGATGCGGAACAGAGCAAACTTGCTGCAATAGAACCTTCTGCTACAGCAGATCAGACAGCTGGTGAAATAAAAACACTACTACAATCTGACAAACTTACCCTATCTGAGATGAATACTACATCTTTAGATAGTAGATATTACACAGAAACAGAAGCGGACGCTGCATTCCTTAGACAGGATTCTTCCGAAACTATTGCTAGTGGAGTTACATGGTCTAGTGTTGATTCTAAAGTGGCAACTACTGCTGCTATAGATGCAAGGATAATTGACTTAGTTGATGATGTTGGAGGTTTCGTACCTTTAGCTAATGAGACTTCTTTCCCTACAGCTAACCCAGATGTAAACGATGGTGCTGGTACTCTCGTATCTATCAAAGCTATTGGAACCACACGTACACCTTCTGGTGGAAGTGTCACTATTGCGAATGGAGCTGGAACTGGAAATACTGTAACTATTACTGGTTGCGGATCTACAGTTCTCACAGCAGGATTTGGTGTAATCGTAGAGACAACAACTACAACACATACATATGCTTTCCATAGATTAGTCCCGAAAGCAACAGAGGTTACAACTGTCGCAGCTAATGCGACTAATATCGCAGCAGCTGGAGCAAATGTCTCAAGTATAGATAACTTTGCTAATAGATATCAAGTTAATGCTTCTGCACCAACAGCTAGACCTGGCAGTGGATCTCTAGCTAATGGTGACTTATGGTTTGATAACTCATCAAACAAAGTGATGATGGTCTATGACGGTAGTGCTGGAGATGGATATAGTCCTATTACACCTAACCAAGCAACGCTAACTAACATTAATATTGTTGCTGGTCAGATTACATATCAAGAAGATTTAGGAAATATCACAGATGCGGTAAATACTGGATCTGGAAATAACTCAGTTAATACTGTTGGATCAAATATAGCTAACGTCAACACAGTAGCTGGTATATCATCTAATGTTACTGCTGTGGCTGGTAATAACGCAAATGTTACTACGGTTGCCGGTTCAATTTCCAACGTAAATACAGTTGGTGGTGCAATAGCAAACGTAAATAGATATGCAGACGAATATGTAATCCAAAGTGGTGCTCCTTCATCACCTTCAGCAGGAGATCTTTGGTACAGCACAACTGCTAACATCCTTAACTTTTACAACGGCACTTCATGGACAGGAATATCTCCAGGAATTGCTGGCGTTATTAATGATGCAAACCCTGCATTAGCAAACCATCTTGACTGCAATGATAAGAACCTCACAGAGGTAGGAACAGTCAGTGGTGACAACTTACAAATAGATTTCGGTACTCTTTAAATGGCAAAATTATTAAAACTTAGGCGTGGTACTACAACTCAACACGCATCATTTACTGGTGCTGAAGGTGAAGTAACCATTGACGTGGACAAAGATGTCCCCGTAGTTCACGACGGATCAACTCAAGGTGGACACCCAGTAGCTGCTGAAGATATGGCAAATGTATCTTCTGCAAGTATTGCTGGTAGATTAGCTAATGACTCCATAGCAACATCTAAGATTGGAGCTGGAGCTTTACCTTCAGACGTAACAGTTACAAATGCAAACGTAGTTTCTAACGCAGCAATAGCTGGGACTAAAGTCTCTCCTGACTTTGGTAGTCAACAGATAACATCAACAGGTAGTGCATATGTTGGTAGTGTAACTGTTACTGCGCAATTACCAAGTATAAATCTTGTAGATAATGACGATAATCCTGATTTTAGATTAAGAAATCATAATGGTGATTTTAAAATAATTGATACTACAAATTCGGCAGATAGGCTAGTTGTAAATAGTGATGGTCATCTTGATATAGCTGGCAATACAGACTTTGGTGCTGGTATTGACGTAACAGGAAATATCACAGTATCAGGAACAGTTGACGGTAGAGACGTAGCTGCTGATGGTACAAAATTAGACGGTATAGAAACCGCAGCTACAGCAGACCAAACCGCCGCAGAAATAAGAACCCTTGTAGAAAATGCCAGCGATAGTAATGTATTTACTGATGCTGATCATACTAAGCTTAATGGCATAGAAGCATCAGCCACCGCAGACCAGACTAACTCTGAAATAGCTGCTGCATTGTCAGATCAAAAACCTTCGATGAAAGGTGCTGAATTTACAGATGATGGTGCAAGTAGTCCTATTGTTAATATCAAAACTGATGATGGTGGACCTTGGGGTCTGAGATTAGGAAACGATAATTATTCGTCTAATAATGGTCATGGGCTGATGTGTTATCAAGATAATAATGGTAGTTTGACCTTTTTCCTAAACGGAAATAGTTCTTACGAAGCTTGGTCATTTCAACAAGGAAATGGGCAAAGTGGTCAAACTAAAACTGCTATATCTTTTGACGCAAATAGAGCCGTCAACCTCAACCATAATGGGAGTCTAAGATTAAACACTGCTAGTGGTGGAGTTGGCGTAACTGGAGATCTTACTGCTAGTGGAAACGTAACAGCTTACTCTGACGCAAAATTAAAGACTGATATTTCTACAATTAATGATTCTCTTGGAATCGTAGGAAAGTTACGTGGTGTTAATTACAAGTGGATAAGTGATGGACAAGAAGATATTGGTGTAATTGCACAAGAAGTAGAAAAAGTAGTACCAGAAGTAGTTAAAGAAACTGATGATGGTACAAAGTCAGTTGACTATGGAAGATTAGTTTGCGTACTTATAAACGCAATAAACGAACTTAAAGCAGAACTAGACGAACACAAAAAGGGAGGTAAATAATGGCTTGCCCTGATAATGGAACAATTTCCATTCAAAGTTTAGTTGATGAATTTGGCGGTTCAGCTCCTCATAGTATGAGTGAATACTATAGAAATGGATCATACGTGCCAGGAAATAATACAAACATTCCTGAATCTGGAACCTTTTCTCTTTCTAACTGCTATTCAGCTGTTAATGAGATTCAACATACTCACAGTAATGGAGATACCCACGCAAACTATGCAACCATATTTGGTAGTAACTGGGCATCTACTGTACCTAAACGTGTAATTGTACCTTCTGGCGTAACTGTTGGTGGTACATCAACACACGCTATGAATGTACCTTCTGGTATGGGCGGAACTTTAGTCTTTGACATTAGTGGTAATGTCTACGGACATGGTGGTTCTGCTAACGGTGGTACTGGTGGAAACGCTATACACTGTACTCATACAAGTGGAGTTACGATTAATATTAACTCAGGCGCAAACGTCAAATCTGGCGGTGGCGGCGGAGGTCGAGGCGGACAAGGTGGTACTGGTGGAAACGGTGGACAAGGTGGTACTGGAGGACAAGGTAAACAAGAAATTCAGCTTGGTACTGCTCCCTATTGGGGTTGTACTTCGAGATGGGATGGTACTGATGTATCTACATACTCTAGTTGGGCTTATGGACACAAACTACAAGATTGTAGATATAGGGGTATGACCCCATGGTTGACAGGTACAACCCACTTAGGTAATCAATTTATTAATGGACTTTCATATACCGGTTGGTGCTGGTATTGGCAATGTATGAGTTGGCAATACAATAACGGTGGAGCTGGAGGAGCTGGCGGTTCTTCTGGTGGAGCTGGCGGTGCTGGCGGTAATGGTGGTGTAGGACAAGGATATAACCAATCTGCTTCTAATGGATCTGGCGGTTCCGGAGGTTCTTCTGGAGGATCTGGTTCTAGTGGTTCTAGTGGTGGAACAAACGCTGGAAACGGAGGACAAGGTGGTTCTCGTGGACAAGGTGGAACTGGTGGAACTGGAGGAAACGGCGGTTCATTTGGTAACTCTGGCTCAAATGGTAACTCAGGTAGTACAGGATCAACTGGTGGTTCAGGTAGTTCAGGATCTAACGGAAACCATACAAATGGTTCTGGAGGTTCATCTGGATCTGGAGGATCTGGTGGTTCTAGTGGATCATCTGGTGGACTAGCTGGATACTATATATACAATCGTTCATCAATTACATTAAATAACTCAGGCTCAGTAGCCGGAAGATAACTATGAAAGCAACAGTAAAAGAAGTAACCGTAACCTCTATAACAGTAGAGTACGAAAATGGCACTCATGCCTTAATCCCAATTGAAAAACAGCAAGATAAAAACGCAATAAAAGAAACTGTCAAAATCTATAACAACACATTTGAACCTTTTTCTAAGGTAGCTGACGTTCCTGTATCAGTAGGAGAAGAATTTGACTTAGACCCTACCGTAGAAGATGCAGATGTTGACTACAGACAAGCAAGATTAGCTCATTATCCTCGTCTTCAAAAACAAATGGATGCAGCTTACTGGGCAAGACAGGGTGACGATACACAACAAAAAGCAGTAGATGCAGAAATAGATAACGTTAAAACTAAAATTCCTAAAAGTTGGACTGGTAAACAGTCTGAAATTCAAACATTACTAGATTAGAATGGCACTTCCTACCCATTATAAAAGTCCTTTTAAATTAGATGTAGATACTCTGTACTTAGCACGGGAAATCTATGACAAATTAACCTTTAATGATTTATACATCATCCCACTACAGTGGATTCATATCAGACAGTATGATCCGAAAAAGCCTTGGACAAGAATAAGTAAAAGAAGACTGATTGCAGCAGATACAAGGTATCCAATCATTATTTATGAATCTCAACTTGACCCAGAAAATACTACTGTCGAACAAAGATACTGTATTTTTGATGGTAATCACAGAGCGTTAAAGCTTACACAAGAAGGTATAGGTGCAGCGGTTTGTTTTATTCTGAAGCCTCATGTATTTGATGGATTAAAAGAATATGATCCTACGGAAGCTAGATGGATAAGTAACAATCGTACAACTGGCTGTAATGGATGTGGTGAATAATATGAAAAAAAAATTACGTTATTTATATAACGATTTCCTTCCTGCTCAATCTTTTAATGAGTGGAAAGATCCTATTCAAGAGTCTATTCTTTGGCAGTATGGACACGGCAAAGTTAAAAAGAAAGAATTTGATTATGCCTTAACTAATGATTACTCCTTTACTAGAGTTTTTTGGGCTCCACTGGAAGGTCCCGTACCAACTCAAGAAGGAGAAATAATTTATCCTCTTATACATCAATTACTCTCCTATATACAACCGGAGGCTATTTTACGTATAAAACTCAATTTAGATCTAGCACGTTCAGAACATTTTGAAACTGGATATCATACTGATATGGGAGAAGGTTTTGAATATAAAACTGCAATATTTTATTTCAATGATTGTAATGGATTTACTCAATTTGAAAAAGATAAAGCACCTGTTAAATCGAAAGCTAATAGATTAATAATCTTCGATGGCAGGATGAAGCATCAGGCAGTTATACAAACAGATACAGCAATGAGATACGTACTTAATTTGTGTTATTTAAGCTCTAAGGTCCCTGAAGGTGGATTAACCTTTTAATGGAAATACCAACCATAGAAATACCAGCTGTAAAAACAATAGAGACTATATCTATACCGTTACCTACAGCTGATGTTCCTAGTTATGTTCCTATGGTTATTCCTCCAAGTGATTTAGAAGCTGAAGAGGAAATACAAGCGGAAACTACAGAGACAACTGAGCAACCACCTCCACCGAAATTAAATATTCCAGTTATTAATTTTGATGTTCCCTTACCTACCGCAGATACAGTAGTAGTTGCAGGATATGCTGCTGTGTCTGCTGTAGCAGTAACAACTTTTGCTCAACCGTTCTTTGACGCTATTAAAAAGAAGATACAAAAATTACTACAAAGCAAAATAGATAAATGGAAGGAGAAAAGAAAAAAGGTCTCGTAGGAAAAATTAAAGAAGCCGCAGAAGATAAAGAACACAATCTAGAAGTCCTTGGGACTTTCGTGAGGCTGGGTGTTGTCTGCTGGAGTGGTTTCATTATTACTTTGAACTACATCGATTTACCAATGATTAAGAAGACTGCAAATACGGACATAACATTTGTGGCTTCGATATTTGGATCTGCACTCTATTCGTTCGGTTTACAGACAAATAACTCAAACAAAAATACCAAACCGCCAGTCTGTCCTATGGCGCACAAAGATAAAACAACAGCATAATGGAAATTATTCGCCCAGAGACTGAATATTGGATTCAGGATAAACTAGATACCCAAATGATGGATTATGTTTGGTCTCAAATTAAGTTAGCTCGAGTTGAGTATAAAAATAAATTAGAAGGTCATGTATCAAGCAGTTTGGGATTACCAGATCTCGAAAATAAATTCTCACCTTATCTATTAGATCTTTCTAAAAACTTACAGTATATGTACCACCCAGGTTTTCAGGTAAGAGATTTATGGGTTAATTTTCAAAAAAAACATGAATTTAATCCTCTGCACCATCATTTTGGTGCTCTAAGTTTTGTTCTATGGATGAAAATACCATACGACAGAGAAGAGGAAGGAAAAACAATCCAAGCAAAAGGTTTAAGTAAACCACATTTGAATGGTGGTTTCCGATTTATTTACAACAGTGTACTGGGAAGGATTACTCAATATGACTATAAGTTAGACCCTACATGGGAAGGTACATTAGTGATGTTTCCAGCACAACTTCAACATGAAGTTTATCCATTTTATACAAGTGATTTAGATCGTATATCTATCT
>TARA_R100000278_G_scaffold121483_1_pt1 | contig 18812 bp, 19 predicted proteins | sample TARA_R100000278 | Tara Oceans TARA_R100000278 (sample SAMEA2620755) | marine metagenome | biome: marine biome (ENVO:00000447); feature: deep chlorophyll maximum layer (ENVO:xxxxxxxx); material: "saline water (ENVO:00002010), including plankton (ENVO:xxxxxxxx)" | depth 66 m | reverse complement strand
AGGCCAAGATTAAACTCATTTAGGTTGTTGACATTTGTCTCAGTGTTAAACACACCGCTATATGTAAGTGCTGCAAACCTATCAGCCTCCTGATAGTCCTCAGCAGATGTAGAGAAAGCTCTCTCACCTAGGCTAAATGCCTTGCCCTTTATTGAGTCACGAATGCGGTAGCTCTCTACGCCATTACCATATGAGTAGCAGTTCCCAAAGTCAGTAATAACAATCGCAGGCAATGAGCCTGTCTGTGTCTGCACATTACCTGTATGGAATCCTGTCGCTTGGTCAATAGCATATGAGTCAGCACCCTCAAACCACACGTCAGGTAGTGCATCACTAGGCTCGGTCTCAAATGCTATGGTATTCTCTGCTCTAATTATTTCCCATTTAACTTTAGTAGTAGAACGAAGTCCGTTCGTATTGCCTCTTGACTGAACTCCTTTTGTGATGAATCTAATTTCATTATCTGCAGGATTTAAATACCATCTATAAAAAACTTTAGTATTATCAATAAATGAGTCTAAACCATAATTATTAGCGTCACTATTCGCTGTAGCACTTACAAAGGAAAAGCTTGTAGTGTTACCTATATTTACAGCCAAGTCACTTAGGCTTTGATCTATATTGTTACCATTAAACCAAGTGATAATATTAGTATAAGTCTCAGGGGCTCTAAACTCGCCTTCTACACTAAGTCTCTGCTCGTTTACGTATGGTGAAAATCCCTTTCTAACAAAAGACATTTTTATTTTTATTATACTCCCTTGAGGTATATTAATATCATAAGGCCCTGTGCCCGAAGTTGTAGCTGAAGAACCTGTGCCTCCACTTAATCCGTGATATACTTGAACAGGAAAATCATTTATGTTATTTTCAACTGTAGTTAATCTACCCGGGCTAATAAAATCATTTTCACCAATGACAGCCGCAAAATCATTTGCAAGTATCTTCATATATGTTCCTGCGGGTACGGTTATACCTGCAACAGTAATAAAGTCTTGCTGCTGTGCTTTCTTTTCAAGTACAGTAGCATATCTACAATCAGACATAAATCCATTTGAATCTCTCTTTACAATAAGCCTTGACCCCTCCTCAACCTTTTGAGCATTCTCTCCCTCTAAAAGAAAGAATGTGTTTGATGTAATTGAATCAAAGAAATATATGTTTGAGTATATAGTCTCATACCCCTCTCTATCAGGCTTCAAGCAAAACTTGTAACGTGTTGCGAATGATGGAGCCAACTGCTGTGGTGGTATTGTTACCTTAATTTTATTCTGAAGATATGCATTACCGCAAGGGATATTAACTGAGTTGAACTCACTAACTAATGCTGTAGTTGACCTATTAAACTCATCCATATATATGATACCTACTTCGTAGTTTCTATTGCTATGAAGGCTTAATGCAGATGGTGAAGATGATAGTGTTACAGCTACATTTGAAACAGAAAAATACTCATACGCATTTAGCGTAGGGGTTGTAGTATTATTTACCCTACGCATTGCAAGCATAGTAAGCTCAAGGTTGTCACTACCAACTGAGGAACCTATCAGTATAGGCTGACCGTCAGCACTCTGACCTGAGGCAAACTTTGTCCACGTTGGTGTGGTGCTTGAGTCAAGAACCGGTGTAATTACACAGTTGTAGTTATCCGTAAATGTTGTCCCGCTACACGAGGTAGGGTTTACCGCATCGAACACAGGTTTTATATTCAAAGCAGTACCAATCTTATCTATAAAATCTGTACTTGTTGCTAAGTCGTTTATTGTAGCAAATGTAGATGGAAGAATATATCCAAATGAAACAACTGTTGTCCCTGAATTTTCAATAGGAATATCTGTAGGTGACGCTGTATTTGAGAATGATTGATGTGTTATAGAAAAAGTAAAAAACAATTCACTACCCGCTGTTAGTTCTGCATCTGCAAAATCAATTGTTAACTTACTATTAGGTACAGCTACACTTCCATCAATTGTAAATGTAAAAGACGATAATGACGTAGATAAGGACTCAACGCTAATCTCATTAGATGACAACTCAGCGGTATACTCTAATCTTGTTAGGCTGCCGTTTTTATCCTTTAGGTCGTATCCATCAACGTAGTTACCATATACCAACCTATTACCCATAACTGTCTGTGCCTGAGCAAAGCGTGGTACGTTGTCAAACAAACGTAATAGCTGTGAGTCAGGTAAGACCGTAAATATCTTATTACTATTAAATTCAAAGGTGTAGTCAGTGTTATCTGCAAGTCCCTCCTCCTGCTTGTCAAGCTTCTGTATCACCTTTATAATACTATTGCCTGACTCCTTGAACAGTAGGTCAATACCAACAACTAGTGGGCCGCCTGAGTTGTATGTTATAATGGCCTGATTCTTTGAGTTAACCATACCCTCATTAAGGAATGATTCTGTAGAAAACAAAAAGGACTTGGGTGTAAATGCAGGCTCAGAGAACTGTGAGGTCGCTGAGTATTGGTTGTCTGCATACTTATATCTGTATCCAAAGCATATGAATCTCTCCTCTAGGTAGTCCTCCTCCCCGGAAGTAAGGTTCAATGTAAATGTCGGTGCCTCTACAGGTGGCTTCTTAATAACAAGAAGTTCCTCAGCAGTAAATTGGTCTACGTTTCCAACAGGGTTTGCATAGTTTCTTTTAACATTTATAACCCTAGGTGGATTAAAGTCATCGGTAAAGAACAGTTGGTCTTCAACCAAGTCAATACCTGTAACTAGATACGTTGGATTAAAGTTTAGCGTTGTATCTGCTGTTGTACCATTACGCACACTAATAACGTGATAAACCAATGCATCAGTCTTCAAGTCTATTGATACAATTAAGTCTAGTTTCTTTGGTGTTGTAGCAGAGAAAGCAGGATCGTGTACGAGCCAATATAATTTTTCGTTAGCACTGTCATCAAGGACACCTATACATTTAGCACTATTACTCAAGGCCGTTCCGTTATACTCTAGTGTTGTTATCTGAGTGTTACCCTTTGAGTTCTCAACTGAGCCTATCTCTGATGCCTCAGTAGAACCAAGCCTTACATTCAATGCATCAATATACTCACCGTTAGGCACAAGTCTTTCGTCTACAGACTTGTTCATCTTGCCTGCTATAAAGTGTCTCTTTAAATTCGCCATTTACTTCATCCATTTGTCCCGACCTCTTAGGTTCTGTAGTAACCTACCGGGATGAATATTACTCATTCTAATCTTTGCATTACGTAATAGTGCTGTCTTATTTCTTCTAGCCCTATTAATCATATACTCCTGAACACCATACTTAGAGTTCTGTAGTGCATATGTTATGTATGCATAGATATAATCCTCAAAAAGTTTGTTGACACTTACCTGTGTGTCATCACCATTCTCCATACCATCAGACACATACTCAAGTATGCACTTCTCGTCAGACATTGATGAGTCAAAATTTATTACGCCTGCCTGTCTATCTATCCTAAAGGTAGGGTTAGCATTAGCTGTCTCCGTGTTAAGCCCGTAGAACGCTCCTATGCCGTAGTCAAAGTACCAATAACCATCATAGTTGTATCCCAACATCCCATTGAACTGACTAGCCTCATTAAGATATATACTCTTCTTGGTTCCTTTAATCCTTTCTAGGTCTAAGCTTGAATACTCAGGCTTTAATACATTACCGTCCTGATCGAAAAGAATCTTGCAGTCATTGTCCTGCAGGTATGAGCCTGCACTATTTATTTGAATATTCTCAGTCATTGGTCTCAATACACCATCCTTATACAGGGATATGCGAACCCAATTAACAAAGTCAGGAGGTAATACAAACCTTAGGTTGTCACATACATCCAACTCTAAAACCTTTATTTCCTTGAAGGCATCATAGTTTAGCTCCTGTATACCACGCTTAGCGTGGAACAAGACCTTGTATCTCTCCTCGTTATTAATCATTGAGTGGTTACCCGTATACATCAACATATAGTTGTTCACTATATCGTATAGGCTAACGTACTGATAGGAGCCCCAATTAGCATCCTCAGGAGTCTTTCCGTTATTCTCGTAGTATTCGTATTGTGATATATATGCCATTATTTTTCTTGTTGGTCGTTATACTGCTCCTCTGACTTACCAAACTGTACCGCCTGAATCTCTCTAATAGACATACCTGCGTACTGAAGTATCTTGTTTACCAATTCAACTTGGTCATCTAGGCTAAGCTCAAAGTCTTGGAAGTCTGCCTGACTTGAATCAAACACAGGCTCACCGTTTGTTAGTGTTACATATGTCCACTTAGGGTCCTTAGGATATCTTATATACTGACACAACACAGCCGCATCTATAGTTGATGGATACGTTGTTAATATATTTCCTTCCTGAGTGTATGCAGGGAATAATCTATTTGGTGCTGTAAGCATTGAGTTACCCAACATAGTTATCTTACTATGCGTAACCTTCTCAAGCTCGTTCTGCTTAGGTCTAAATACAACATACTTCGATCCCGTCACAGTAAATATCGTAGAAGAAAGTCCAAGCACTGTCTGCACACCTGTTGTAGTTACTGTGGCAATACTATCAGGGGTTGCCCTTGTATTACATACAATATCTCCCACAGCTACACCATCAGTAACAAACGTAGCATTAGAGTCATCTAATGAGTTTGGGTTGGTAGCGGTTGTTGTACCTGTAGCAACAATATCCTGATATGCTAATACCTTATTTATTAGGTAGTAGTCATCACCTGTTGTAGTTGATGATGGCAACTGAAACGTGTTTGCTAGTCCTAGGTTGTTAGTGTTGGTTAAGAACTTAGTCTCTGAGAATATCTCAATAACCTCCTCGTAGCCCTTCTTGATATCAGCGTATCCGGTTCCTGACTGTCTAGCGTTCTCCTTATTTATCTGATAGTTGTAATTGAAAAAGTAATCATCAAATATATCTAGCTGTGCCTGCTTAGCAAACAAGTTAAAGTCTGATGGAGAAATGTATCCGTAGTTGTTCTTGTTCAGTATAGATAGAACTGTATTTCTTACTGAGTTAATCATTCGTTATCTTCTTTACACAAAGATAAGCAAAAAAAAAGAGGGCTCCTTAAAAGCCCTCTCTTTACAATTACAAAGGTTGTATTAAGATACAACTTTTACTTCATAGTCAGCTACAGTTACTCCCGCAGGAACAGTAACAGGACTAAGAACATCTCTCCAATTTGTTTCAGCTGCATCTCTTATTGCTGCATTGATGTTATCAATGAGAGCTTGATTTGCACCTGTACAAGTTAGTTCAAGTTTGTTGCTACCAAACGCTGAAGAAAATACTTCAACGACAGTTGCACTTCTAAGACGTGCCATCATACCATCCGCTATTGGAGCTTGTAGTACACCGTCATTTGTTGTAGATATAGTTATATACTTTGCCATTTTAAAAAAATTTAATGGGTTATAAAAAATAATTATCAGTACAAAGATACTGAAATTAATCTAGTAATTTTTCTAATACCTTTAGCGACTCAACACCATCATCAGTCTGAAGATAGCTAGCCACTGTAGACACACCATCATCTCCAAACGGAACCACTAGCATACGCTTCTTGTTTGTTGGAGTGTTGTACCAAACCTCTTTACGGTTCTTTCTATATGTAAGCAAGCCACTGTCAAAGAACTTATTAACCTTAGCTTGAAGCTTTAACATCGGATCATCAATGATATCTAAAAAATCTTCAGGGTAGTTTCTAGCATATACTAGAATATCCCTCTTCATCTCTGCGGTAGAAATCTTTGATACATCAATACCAAACAATACAGAGCATACGCTCTCAAGCTGCTCTAATGAAAGGCTACGTGCCTGTATCAATGCGTCTACCTCTAGGTTTAATACCTCAATGTCTTCGGAAGCATCCTTCTCATCGTTAATCTCTATGAATGACTTTCCATACATAGGATGTAGATTTAAGAACTGCTGAAGAACTTGGTTTTGTTTTCCCACGTGTAAGAACCCATCCTCAAATATGATAGGCTCAACGATAGCATTACCATCCTGCTCATCCTCGAATGGTGTCTTTTGATTTACAGCATAACGTAAAGGTCTATTTATTCCTTTATCATCATCAAACCATAATAGTGGGTATCTCTTAGTGTTACGTGATGGTAACATAAACGTAAGCGGTGCTACGTCTCTTGTAAGCCTATAACTTTTGCTTACGAATCTTTCTTTTGTTTTCATTTGATATAATTTAAAATTTAAAATAAAGGGGTGCCGTGAGACACCCCTCTTGGTTTTATAACTATTCTTACTCTTGGAATAAGAAGAAGTTGTTTGCTCCTAGAGTACATACTGCTCTCTCAGAAAGGAAGTTAACCTCCATTGCATCTAAGTCAGAAGTACGTGCCCCTCCTGCTGAACCTGTAATCCAAGTCTTGTATCGTCTGTCTTCAGTCTCTGAAGCTCTGTAACGTACGTGTAGGAATGGACGCTTAGCGTTCTTTCCAAGGATTTGGTCATATACAGTAGTTGAACCTGCAGGAACCAATAGACCGTTTACACGACCTGAACCTGCTCCTGTTGGTAAACCACCACGCATTGTAGGGTCGTTTAGGTATTTCCAATCAGACTTGTAGAAGTCATAACCTCTTCGGAATCCTGTGAATCCTAAGTTAAGTGCCATCTCTTCGTCATTGTCAAACAATCCGTAAGATGTACCACCTGCTCCGTAAGAGTTCTGAGCTGCTAACATATCGTCAATGTCAAAACCAAACTGTCGGTCTAGGAAGATAACATTCTCCTCGATAGAACCTTGCTTGTCAAGACGTGAGATGATAGCATCAAAGTCTGCCAAAGCTACAGGGTTACCACCTGACCATACGTTACCTCTGTTCTCTACAGAATAGAAGATACCTTCTGAACCTTTGAAACCTGCTGCGATTGCACCACCTGCTGCTTCTGCAGGAACTGCCTCAATCATTGCAGTCTCTAAGTAATCATCGAAACGTAAACGAGTCTCGTGCTCAGACTTCAAGTACCATAGGTATCCGTTAGCTCCGTTCTCAGTTGTTACTTCAACCCATCCAATCTGTGCCATATCAGAACCTGATACTGCATACTTATCTTTCAAGATAATTGGAGAGTTGTCGAAAATCATATCGTCTGCCTCTAAAGAACCTGACATTCCGTTTGTTCCTTTCTTGAACTCAGAACCGTAGATGAATACAGAAACGTCTGCGTTACCTACTCCTGTACCTGCTGTAACAAGACCACCTGCTTCATAGAAAGCTACAGTGAAAGTGTTTGCAGTTGGAACCGCTGTTACGATACCTTTGTTACTACCTGTTCCTCCGTTCTGAACAACCATAACTGTCTGTCCTACTCGGATAGCAATAGATGGTGTACCTAAAGCCCCTGCTGTAGAGCCTGCAGGCTGTAAGTTGTCGTTAACTTGGAATGTAGCGGTGTCAGCATTTACTAATGCTGCTGTTCCTACGTTTACATACTTAGTATGTAATCTTCCTTGCTCTGCCCATTTGATAAGGTCTGAGTTAGAAGGCATCTCTGCACCTACTAATCGTAGGAAGGATGCGATTGTTCTATTACCATAACGCTCGAATTCTTTCTCATATGTATCAGGAAGATACTGATTCAAGAAATCAAAGTTGGTAATGTAGTTTGTTGCTGTTGGGATCTGCGTTGCAGACGGCTGCAAATCGAATCCCGGTGTTGCTTGTACTGCCATTTTTCTTTTTGTTTTTTATTTCTTTTTAATACTTTTAATTTTCAAGCCCTTCCCCGAGTCAGGGTTTATAGCTCGAATTTGCATCCCACCCTTTGTAGAAACCTCAGGTGCATTCCGTGTAGACATATCAATGTTTTTCATCTTACGGGTCACATCCTCAGTTGCTGAAGCCTTGCCTTGTTCGTAAAAGAACTGAGCAAACTTCTCAGGGTTTGACGCTACTGCTATCGCCTTATGGTAGCCCTCTGCATCAGCTATTAAACCTTCATCATTCATAAACTTATTTAAGAAGTTCATAACGTCAGACTGTTTAGTCTTTAGCTCTTCAGCAGATTGCGGTGAGTATAGTACGGCTTTATCATCAATGGAAAATTCAAAACCTTTGAACTCTCCTCCGAACACCTCGTTGGTTTTTTCAGTAAACCAATTTCGTCTACGCTCGCCTAGCTCCTGTTGGGTCTTAGCAGACTCTGTATATCGCTTATATGCCTCTAGCTCCTCAGAGTCTATTCCCGAACTCTCACCACCACTTGACTCAAGTGGAAGCTTGTATTGTTCCTTCATATCCTCAAAGTACCCTTTGGCCTTTGCAATCACTTTCTTTTTTGCTAACTTAATCTTCTTGATATCACTCTCATCATCCAAGTCCTCATCATAGTCGAACTCGCTTAACATAATATCTATGTCATCATCATCAAGGCCCGTCTCTGTAGCCTTGTAATATTGAGTTAGCAAATAGTCAGGGTCCATCTCATCAAAGTCTTCCTGTAATCTTTGGAAGTCATTGAATCCACGCCCCGTCTCTTTTTTATATTTAAGATAGGCAGCTACATCCTCAGGTAATTCCTCTGAGGACTCTCGCTCGGACATCAACTCATCGAATGAGTTTATCTCCTTGCCATATCTTTTACCAATATATGAAAGAACGTCTTCCTCACTTAACTCTGACGAGTCTTGTGCTTTGCCTTCCGGCTGTATTTCTTCTTGTTCCGGTGTGGTGGTGGCACCCTCAGTGCTTTCTTCCACTCCTGTATCGTTAGCTTCACCTTCTCCATCTTGTAATGATTCTTCGTGCTTCTCTAACAATTCTTTTTCTACCTCTTGTACAGACTTAGACTCCGGAGAATCTACTGCTTTTACTTTAATTTCCATTTAATTTAATTTTTACAAAGTTAGTAATTAAATTTTATTATTTTTTTTGGAGTATGTGGCCTTATCGCCTAACTCATTACAAAGTTTACTCGCAAGCTTATTTGCTTGTTGAGGTGTATTACCTTTTTTTATGAACGAGTCGTATGCATTCATACCTTCATCGCACATAGGTTTGGTTTTCTTAATTACAAGTTTATCTGATTTTCTCATATTTTTATCTAGGTTCAAACTCTGCCATATCGAAGCCATCAAGGCTGTCCTCGTTAGACTCAAAGTTCTGTGGAGGTAGGTTGTTCTTTCTTTGATTTATAAGCTTAGACTGTTCAGTGTTCTGTTGACTAATACGGGCTGACTTGGCTTTCTCTCTCTGCGTCTCTCTGCTTTGAAGAGCATTCTCACTAATATCTCTAAGCTGCATATTAAAATCAAACTCAGCCTGCATAAGCTGCTTCTTAAGATCAGCTTCGTTTTTAAGTTTCTCAATCTCAAATGCAACTTCTGCCTGCTTAATCTGCATCTTAGACTGTGTCTCTGCCTGTATCTTCTGCATAGCTGTCTGTGCCGCAAGCTCTTGAGACTGCATCTGCTGTTGTGATTGCATTGCCTGCATCTGCATCTGTTGCTGCTGCTCTCTCTCTTGCTTCTGTTTACGCTTAAGCTTCAACAACTGATTAGCCATCTTCAGGTTTCTAATCTCACGAATGTCAATAGCATCCTCAAGGCTAATATCCTTCTGTGACAATGCCATCTGAATGTTTTGCTCTAACTGTGCTTTCTCCTCCTCATCAGGACTAACCTCTATAAATATTCCAAAGTCATATATGTACAAGTCTGATATATCACCAAGGATACTTACATTGTATTTTCCTATCTTATTTATAAAGTCATCCTTAAAGTCTGAATACTCTAGTATATCGGCAACCCTATATGTTAAAGCCTCTGCTAATGTTCTATATATATAAAGACTGCTGTCAAGTATATGTCTAGTTGCGGTATTAGAGCTTAGTGCCGCAAGTTTTTGTATACCTACCAAGGCATCTGAGTTAGGTGTAGAACCATCCCTAGCCTCGTTAAGCCCTGTGACGGCTCTGATCATATCTAGGTAATGGTTATAGTTGTATATCAACATCTGTGATTTACTAGCACCTGATGATGACTGAAGCTCCTTGATAGGAACCTTACCTTGATTATATTCACCATCCTGAGTATAGCTTCTACCGATAACACTACCTGTTTGAAAGTACAGCCTTAGTGCATCCTCAGGGTTATATGCTGAGCCTGTACCTAGGTCAACCTCATTTAATCCATCGGCATCTATATAAACACCATCAGGGACCACTCGTGATATTACCTGCTGAAGCTTTAAATGTGTCATCTGAATTAAATCAGCAAAAGGAATCATCCTTCTCACCAATGACTCAATCACACCCTTATACATTCGTGGTGCTGAGGCTACATAGTTTGGTAATGCGTGCTGACTTGCAGACTTTGGCCGTACCATATTCTTAGCCATCTCCCACTTTAGTAAGATGTTTGTACCCATAACCATAACGCCATCATACCAAACATCAATAGTCTTCTCAATCTTTTCGAATCTACCTTCCTCCATCATATCTGCAGGAGGATTAAACTGATCGTCTTTCTCAATAACTTTAGAGCCACCACCCTCAAGCATCTTCTTCTTATAGACTACCTTCTTAGTAGTCTTATAGTTGAAGTACATAACAGTACAGGTATCTCTATAGAATATATCGTTCTCATAATACTGAGCAGTATTATAGTAGTCATACCAACTCTGACTATACTGACTTATCTCTTCTAGGTCCTCCCTAGTTAAAGATGGGTCAATCTTTACAAGCTCAGTTATTGGTATCGTCTTTATCTCTCCCCAATAGAAACAGTCCTTAAACTGTGGGTCTTCGGTATAGCTGTATACAATATTTGCAGGGTCTACATATGATATCTTTACTCCTGATCCCGGTAAGAACTCGTGCTTAGCACAAGACATTCCTAGAACCATTTGGTCATAGTCTAATCTTTTTCTTATATCCTGATAATGATTCTCATCAAAGATAGTGTTAATAGCCTCCTCCTCTGCTATCTCAATAGCAGGCTTGTAGTTTAGGTTCATATACAACTGAAGCTCTTCATCGGACTCAGGTAGTTGTGCAGGGTCCATAGCGAATGGGTCTACACCCGACTTCTCTTGGATAATAGATAGCACCTCTTTAGACACCATCTGTCCCTCTATCATATCCTGATACTTACTACGCTTAGCCTGAGACATTGCATCCTGAGCATATGTGTCTACCTTAAATAATCTATCGCTCATACCGTTTACAACGATATCAACAAACTTAGGTATAATAGGAACAGGAGTCCAATCAAGATTCAAGTAAGACAAGTCTCCATCTATAGCTAACTCGGCTTTGTATTTACCAATAGACTGTTCCCCTCTTGCATATAGTCTTAATCTATTAAAGTCTCGCCATTGGCTATAGTACCTACAAGATTGTCCATCCTTTCTAAACCACTCATATTGAATAGCTTGACCAATCTGTAATCCGAACTCTTGTGTTGCTTTTTCAGCGTCAGAAACAAATTGACTTGGAAATCCTGTAGATGAAATGTTTACTTTTACGTCTTTCATCTTCTAATTATTTCGCTTCTTGTACCGTTATTGGTATACCTTGCAAAGTTAATACTTATTTTCGACTCTTTTTTCTCAGGAAGATATACCTGCTTTTGGTTCGCCATAATAGCCAAACCTGAACTAATAGTGGCATCATACTTTGTTCTGTTACTTATATCAAACTTAGCCCAATCTTCAAGGGTTCTAGCGAAAGGCATAAATCCCATCTCCTCAGCATCTCTATATGTACCCTCTAAATCTATACCTATATACTTCTCTATGTAAGACTCAATAGCTGAGGCGTGAGCCTGTTTAATATCCTCACTTGAGTTAGGTATACCACCTAGCTCCCTCTCTGTCTTAGATAGTCTGTTATAATGCTTATCGGGTCTATTAATACTGAATCCCCTGTAGCCCCTGTTCTTAAAATGATATAGTAGTCTAGGCTTGTTATTCTCTACAAGTATAGGCATACCATAGAACACACACGCCATTAGCACCTCCTCAAAAAATATCTCTGCCGTCTGTGGTCTAGCAACATACTCTAAGAAAAACTCATTACTAGGTGCATCATCCATATTAAACTTTGTCATTCCGTGCAGTGCTCCGTTAGAGCCTCCTCCTCCTACAGTACCTGATATATCATAAGAGTCACAACCGAATGATCCTAGGTGGTCATTACCGGGATACTTAATACCCCTCTTGTTTACCACACTGTTTTGTAATCCTTTCTTTGGTAACCAACTAACTAAGAACCTACCCCTTTTGTCAGGGGACCACACAACCTTTGAGTCTATTATTCCATCTTTCCAATGAAAGCTACCCCTAGTAAGATGATGCTCATTTATTAAGGAGTCATTATAGTCTATCTGCTGATAGAGCTTTGTTAGATTAAAAAGAGATTGCTTGCTCTCATCCCTGAATGCGTGAGACTCAGTACGTGGAAACTGACGATAGAACTCGTTCAATGCGTCAGGGTCATTCTTCAAAGACTCCACCTCTGCCTCCCAATAGTCAATGGCACCATTATCAATAATCTCACCATCAACGCCACGTATAGGTTTATCAGGTTTTCGGAATACAGGCATACCATATATGTCTATGAATCCCTCCATATTCCACTCCATAGGAATAAATAAGGAATACATACCACTCTTGGTTTGACCGTTAGCATTTCTTTTGCTTACATCCGAGTCATTGTATAGCTTCTTAAACTCTTCACCCCCCTTTGCTAATGCATTTGAGGTTGAACCCATCATACACTTACCTATAATCTTACTACCTAATCTAAGACAGGTCTTTGTTACACGCCAATTGTTTAGTATGTTATTTGGCTTTAGCCACTTACCACTTTCATCGTGCACCAACAGTAATAGCTTCTCACCGTCATAGCTGTTGTCATCAGTGTTCTTCCAATCTATTGTAGTGTCCAACCCCATCAGTTCATCATCAGTGGTGTCGTACATATTCTTTTTAGTAATCTTGGCTGCAGGAATCCTAAAGGCTAACTCAGTCTTTGGTTTATCCATACCGTCCATAATAGGTTTGAAAAAGAATGGTAGCCTACTATTGATAGGTACCACCTTGTCTGTAAACATCTTCTTCGCATCAGCACCTGTCTTAGATAGTATACCTACCCTAGAATCTTTTGCTAATGTTCCGGTGTTAACACATTCAGATGAGCTCATAAATGAAAATCCTGAACGTCTTATCTTGAGATAGTCCATTCCAAAGCTTCGCTTGTCAGCCTTACACGCCTCCCAATATATATATAGTATTCTGTTAGCCTCCCTGTAGTCAGGATACCCTACATCAATGCTAGTCCACTGCAGATACATATAGTGAGGTCCTGTTATGTAGTTAGGTTTACCATTATTCATAAACCAATATCCTAGCTCACGTTTATCAAACTCTCCCTCTATATAGTCTACCCATAGGTTCTTGAAGTCTGTAGGTTTTTCATTCCATTGAAATATAGATGTAATCTTTTCTAAAGGTTTAGGTATATCGTTACGCTCCCAATACTGCTCCGCTGAAGTCTTGCTTCTTTTGTAAACATCCTTAGGTACCGCAGGCAATGCTATAACTAATCCCTTGATATTTATAATCTCTCCAATCATTCCGGTCTTGGAGATAATTACCATATCATATTTAGAGTCATAGCCATACAACCAACTTTTATTTCTATTCTTATTGGTTATAACATTAGAAGGAACATAACCCTCTAATACCTTGTATAAATTATCTTGACCTTCTTTCTGCAAATCCTTGTTTTGTATCTACCTTGGATGGACCCTTATCTGCTATATCTATATCTGCCCTTTCATTCTCAATCTTTGTAAGTATCTCGAATGCATCGAATATAGCTAATTTTTTTGTAGCTGCCGCATTCTTTAATCTATCTGCCGCAAGCTCATCTTCAGGATCTATCTTTATAATATCCTCCTTAGCTACCTTTATAAGCTGTTCAACAGCCTTCATACCCGCATCTATAATCCTAAGCTTTATATCCTTATTATTCATTACATCTTTATTGTTATCTGATGGTCATACATCCTATACAACTTCTCACCATCCACATCAAACTCATACTCGCTCTCAGGTTTGAAACATACCATATCCCCACTAGATATACCCTTGGACTTTAGATAATCATTAGGGTACTTCATAATACCTACTAAGGGCTCCTCACTAAAAGGCTTGAATATATAGGAATCCGATGTAGGCACAGGTTTTACAAAGCAGTATCTGTCGTATGAATGCCACTCTCCGTCCTGCTTATACATAAAGAACTGCTCCTCATCTATAAAGAACAAGTCATCCTTGAAGAAGCTCTTACCACTCTGCTGCCTACCCTTCATATCGTTATAAAACTTAAATACGTTGTGATGAACTAAGAGTGTGTCTCCATTTTTAATAGGGCCTTTATACCCTAGTGGTGTCTCTATTACTTCAGCATACCTATTGGATGCTTTATGATCTTCCTCTGATGTGCTAGTAATGAAATCAATACCGCCAATAGACTTGACGTTATCATATCGTCTTCCGTTGTAAGGTTTTGTTATGAAATAAAATGGTGATTTCATATTGAGATATAAAACTTTAGAAGTTTATGTTGTACTCAATAGATACAGGCATTGTATTTGTAAAGCTTTTCCATAGGACAACTTCATCATCTTGCTCAATCCAAATTTTTATACTACCATCTTCCTTGTCTTGACGTATAAGATGTATAGTATATTGATTGTTTAAGACATTCTGTCCTACAATATAATGCATAGCACCACCCTTGTAATCAGGGCCTATTGCTATCTTTCTAATATCCATTTAATTAAATTACGTAGTTAAATTGCCATATGCATACCAAGTATCTGTGGCTGTTTTTACAACGTGAGCAACAGCAAATTGTGCATTGGTCTTTAACCCTACAGCACTATTTACAGTTACACCTGCTGTTGGAGCAATAGTTACTTGCCCTGCTCCCTCCTGTATTATTGTTACCTTAGTACCTATAGGGAAAGCTGTACCTGCATTGGTAGGTATTCTAACGTCTGTAGCTGTACCTGCTGTGGTTACAACAACACCTTCAGCATTTGAAAGAGCTAAGTTTATAACAGTCAAAGCACTTGATGCCAATGGGGATGGTAATGTAGATTGCCAAGTAACTTGACCACTTGCATCTGAAACAAGAAACTGATTAGCCGCCCCTAATGTATCCGTGTAATCTTTCACAGTTCCTGTTAAACTAATTGAACTATTACAAGTTAATGCTCCACCAAGAACCATTGTTCCTGTAGCACCCATTGTAAACTGACCACCGCTAAAATTGTACGCACCCACGTGAGTAATATCACCTGTAGGGGTGTAGTTACCTGTTTGAGTAATATTTCCTGTTATACCGAAGTCTCCTGTCTGAGTAATAGCACCTGTAAGAGTAATACTCTGTGTAGCTGTGTTGCCCGCATCAAGTACGTTCTGCAATGTAATACCTCCTTGGAATAGTGCTAATAGGTCACTAACTAAAAAGTTTTTAGTGACATTAGCAGGCGTTCCTGCAGTATTTGTTCCTATCATCTTGTCCGTTAATAGAACAGGACTTGAATTTGCATATGTACTAATCTTTGGCATCTCTATTTTTTGTTTTCAGTAACCTCTCCCGTCTGAACATTTATAACGGAGTCGGCTCCATATTTATCTATAAGCTTTTGTTCGTGCTTACCGAAGTCCTGCTTCAAGACATCAATCGTCTTTAGAAGTTGATACTTGTTAAGCTCTAAATCTGCTAAGGCAATTTTTGCCTTTTGAAACTCTCCCTGCATCTCACGGATAGTCTCTAGTTCTTTTTCATCAAGTTTCATTACATTAAATTTTATTTCTTACAAAGATAGGAATTATTTCTTTCTTGTCTTCTCAATGGTTCTTCCACCAAAATAGGCGGCTATAACAGTGAGTAAAAGTATCTCAAGCAAACTAACCCAATTATCCTCAACTTTAAAATCAAGCTGTCCTGCATCAATAAAAATAAGTAACATCGTACAGAAAATTAAGAACATCAAAACCAATGGGCGAACATTCTTTGACAGCCAAGAGTCTGAGGTCATATCTGCCCTCCACCTCTCGGTGACGTTCTTCTGCATATCAGCCTCAGCATTGATAAGTATCTCGGCCATCTCCTTCTCGAACTGAGCCTTCTCATCTTTGGTTCTAATGAATTTATCTACAACTCCTCCGACCTGCTCAACAATTCCCGAACCCTTTCCAAATAGTCTTGTTAATATTTCTTTCATTCGTTCTCGATTTTATTTATCATTTCAATGTGAGCCTTTGCAATACGGTCTCTACCCTCTTCGCTAAGTAAGAGTGTTTTACACTCTCTTTCATTTGTCATAAAGAAGTTCTCAGAAAGTATAGCAGGCATAGCTGTGTGTATAAGAACATAGAAGTTCGACTCCTTATCTACATCACCATCGCTTGTATCCTTACGCATCTTGTAGTTAGGAAACTCCTTATCTACTTCTTCGTACAAAACTGTGGCTATATGGTCTGACTGAGTTTCTCCCGGAGAAGTAAATACCTCCCAACCATTTGCCGACTCATCACTAAATCCATTGGCGTGTATGCTTACATATATACAAGGCTTGTCTGACTCACGATAAACTTCGTTTGCCATCTTGACTCTTGTGGATAATGGAACATCCTCATTAGTATTAACCAAGTTTATGTAATCAATATTATTCTTATCGCAATACTTTGCGATCCTATCTACAATAGCACGATTAAACTCACCTTCGAAGAGTTGAGTACCGTCTGCCCAAATAGGACTACGCTTTCCTGCTGTCTGATAGACACCATCAATTATTCCACCGTGACCATTATCAAGAATCCAAAGGTACTTTGAATTGCTCTTGATTTCTTGACCACAGCACTTGCATACCTTTGCCATAATTTATTATTGAAGTTCATAGAGACGTTCTTCCATAATTTGAAGTTGTCCCTTAATCTCTGTGATTTCCTCCTTAATGAACGTAAGTTCATTGGAGGTTTTTATTACTGCCTCTTTTACCTCTTGGTCTTGAGCAGGTAATGTCTTAGCTTCCTCAATCTGAGATTGGAGAGTGAAGTACATACTCACAAAGGTTCCTATCAAACCTGCAATAAAAATAAAGTTCCTTGGTGAAAGGTTTATTTTTGTATCCTCACTAATCGTTTCCATCGCTAACTATTTCATAATTTATTATTACATCCACCGATACGGTAGAATAGAATCTTACCACAACGCAAGAATTTGAGTTGCTGCTGTACCTGTCTGTCCTGTTCTAAACACTCTTGTTACTTGAACAGGAATAAAAGAACCTGCTAACACACCAATAAACTCAACAGTGTCTCCACCTGCTGTAGTTACTAACAAGTCTCCTGCTGTTCCAACATACAAAACACATCCGTTATTAGGAGTGTCTACACTTGCATAAATCTCATAGTTTGCAGCAGATGCTACAGTCCCACTAACACTAAGCTGTGTCGCACTATCTACAGCGGTAACCTCCATAGATGTTCCTGCGGAAGTATTGTATACAATGTCACCTTCCTTAATACCCTTTGTAGTAAAGTTTTGTGTTGAATCCACTAGCTTTCCTGCGGAAGTACCTGTGGTTGTACTGCTAATGGCAAGCATCGCAGGGTTTGGAATATCTACAGTGTTACTTGGTAATACTTTTAAGGCTCTGTAAGCCTGTAATTTTTGGTAAGCCATCTTTGTCTTTTTGTATATCTACAAAGATAGCATTATTTTTTTATATGTATAAATACTTAGTTGAGAGGAATTACTCTCCTAAAGGGTTTGACGGTGTCCATTCTAAGGTAGCCATAAGTGCAATAGCTTGATCGTGACTCATTAAGCGTATTGGAGTTACGCTTCCATCAGTAATAAAAGTAGGCTCTGAATCATACTTGATTACAAACTCAGTACCATCTAAACTTTTTCTAATTGTACTTTCGTTAGTTTCACCAACTTGCGAAAAGTCAATCAAAGGCAAATCTGCTATATTTATAGTTGCGTATGTTTTAAAAACTTTTCTTAAACTCATAGTCTTTTTATTAAGGTACGTCTGTGCTAAAGGTTGCACTATTTTCTAAAGTTCCTGTGTTTGACGCAGACCCTGAATCAGCTGCGGTAGTTCCCGAACCTTCTTCAAACCTCCACCAAGAAAGTGGATTGAAGCTAGTGAGGTCGCCCGGTTTACCTGCTCCATTTCCATTATAGATACTTGATACATCGCTTGCTGAAAGCTCTGAATCAAATACTGCCACCTCATCCATAAATGCGTCAGCAGGTAAAAGAGGAGCTGTAGACAATGCACCTATTAAAAATGGGGCGGTGTTCTCTATAGTTGCAGACAAAGTACCATCTGAATTTAGTGTATCGCTAACGCCATCAATATAGATTTTGCATCCGGCTATTGTGCTTGAACCATCATAAGTAAAAACTATATGATGCCAATCTGTATCTGTTATTGTTGTTGTGCTTTTAATGAATAATCTTTGAGAAGTAAAGCTAGTATCTGTCCTTAACATAACAGCAACGACATTGCTTGAGTTTAGGATAAACATCATTCCTCTACGATTACCTGTAGGGGCCATTTTGCTAAGTAAAGTGTGCGTAGTGCCTGTTGTGTTTCTTTTTACCCAAACGCTATATGAAAACGTATCTGTCCTTTCAAAGTTTAAACTTGAGTTAGTCCCACAGTCTACATAAGCATCAATACCATCAAGCTCTACGCTATAGTTGTTGATAAAACTTTCTCTTGCAGAAGCTCCACCTATTGCATTAGATATG
>TARA_R100000278_G_scaffold16504_4_pt1 | contig 18836 bp, 22 predicted proteins | sample TARA_R100000278 | Tara Oceans TARA_R100000278 (sample SAMEA2620755) | marine metagenome | biome: marine biome (ENVO:00000447); feature: deep chlorophyll maximum layer (ENVO:xxxxxxxx); material: "saline water (ENVO:00002010), including plankton (ENVO:xxxxxxxx)" | depth 66 m | reverse complement strand
GTTACCTCCACCACCAGTAATAGTAACAACGTCTCCTTCAGCATATCCACTACCATCAGTTGATATTATAAGCGCAGTTATTTCACCTGTGTTACTTACAGCTTGAATATCTACTTTAAGACCGTTTCCACTACCATTTGTTGTTGTAGCTATATCTGAATTAATAGAATAACCACTCCCTACATTACTTATAAAAAACGGAGTATATTGAGCTTGTATGTCGTTAGCTGTTAATGTATCTGCTACTAAAACTCTTATTTCGTCAGACTCTTTGTATAATATTTCTATTTCAGTTATTTTAAACTGACTAGTAACGTTAGCAAGTGTAGTTGCAGGCAAAGAAGGATCTTCTACAGATGGCATGGGTATACGTAAAGTAATTTCATTTACTTTATTTTCCATAAAATCTACAACCGTACTTCTATATGTTGCAGATTGGTCATTGTCGTCATCTTCTGTTCCACTTGGATTAAACAAAAAGTAACCATCTTGTTGAGGTATAAAAGCTTCTTGAGTAAAAGGTGAAAACACAGAATACTCTCCATCATCATATTTAAATCTATAACCAAATCTTACAAACTTATCTTCTAAATAGTCAGGATCACCTTGAAATGTTGGATTATAATAAGGATTATCTTGTTGTGCTTGAGGTAATGACTGTGGTAAATACTGACTAACAACATCTTTCATTGTTGTTTCGTAACCTTGATAGGGTTGTCCAGTGCTAGGGTCTATAGTTTCGGTTTGTTGCCATAATATAGGTGCGGTATATGGTGTGAATTTAGCAACACTAATACTATCTTCAGTGTTATAATAACCAACGCCTTGTGATATCGCAGTATCTACATTTATTTTTCTAGGCTGGTTTCTATTATCAGTAAAAAATAATAAATTCTCTAAAAGATTAACACCTATAATAGGAGCTCCTTCCCAGAAATTAATAAAACTAGAAGCAGAGCCAGTTGTACCACCTATTAAGTCAGTTGTAGATGAAAAAGTATCACCATTCCAAACAGCTTCAACAATTCTATGCGTAGCATTGTTTGATAACGCAACAGAATATTCACCAGCTGGATTATTAGCTAAAGAGTTAGTTGTAAGAAACAAGAAAACACTAGATCTTTCTTCTGAAACACAATAACCTATAATTTTTTCTGTTGTGTTTCCAGTTAAAAACTTTTCTACATTGCCTAATACATTTTCTAGAGCTCCAACATCTTCTGACTCTGACTTACTTACCTGTATATTAACAGCATTTCTATATTCACCTTGTTGTAACAAACGATCATCAAGATCTTTGTTCATTTTAGATTTTATAAAAATGTTTTTACTTTCTGCCATTTAATTTTAGTGTTTTATCCATTTAGATTTCCCACGCATTACTTGTGTAATTTCATCTAATTTTATATTAGACAAACGAATTTTAGCATTTCTAAGTTTCGAGCTAGATTCTCTTTTTAATCTTTGAACAATATACTCTGGTTGATTTGCTCTAGTTGAAATAACAGCATGTAACATATACGCATACATTGCGTCTTCTGCTAATTTAGGTACCCTACTATCTAAATCGTAAGCTAAACCATCAGATATATATTCTAATATAATAAGTTGACTAACTAAATTACTAGAAAAAGATATTTTACCTTCTCTTTCGTTCATATTAAACCAACCGTTAAACTGAGCTGTTTGAGGTTCTATACCATACAGTTGACCATATCCCCAATACCACATACCACCGTATCCCCACTCATAACCCCACCAGTCTAAACCAGCATTATATTGATCTTGATTAAACTCTTGGCTTATTAAAGCGGTGTTATTAGTTTTCCATCTTTCTTCCACTATAGAAGTACCTTCTATGTCTTCACCAAAGTTATCTTGTGTAGGCACACCTGATTGATCTTGCACTGGCGTTTTGTAAGGTGAGTCTGTTAAATTATTTGAAGGATATATAATATGTTGAACACCTAAAGCATCTATCCACGACATTCTAACATAGTTAACATAGTCTTGCGGAAGTGGTAAACTTAAACTAGGTGGTATTGTAAGTTCTTGCGATTTAATACTTTTTAGTGTATCATAACTAAATTCTTGTAAACCTCTTTTAGCATGAAAAACTAAATCAGTTCTTTTAACACTTGGTATTAATTTACCTTGCCCTACGTAAGCTACTATAAAATTGTTTATAATATTGTTTAAAGTAACATAAGCATAACTTCCATAATTTTTTTCTACAGTGGTACCATATGCTGTTCTATCTCCATAATTACCACCGTCTAATCTTTTTAATTGACACACAATAACTTCACCTTGAGGCACGTTACCAGCAAGTGTTATAGTATTGCCGTTTAACGTAAACGGACCGTAAGGTGCTGCAACTATTTCATTATATGTTAAACCATCTACACTATGATAAAGCTTAAAATTATTTTTTTGATAGTTAATATTGCTTGGATCAGAACTACCTAAAATTAAGTTTGTGTCAAAAGTAAAAGTAAAACTATTTTCACCAGCTGCATTTTGCACAGTAAAACCTTGTGCGCCTGCGTAGTATTGTTGATTAGTTTCTGTGACTAGTGCCATATATTAACTTTTTTTATTTGCTTCTCTACCTTGTACTTGTTGTGAAGCTATTTGTATTATAGAAGGATCTTCTATTACTATACCAGCGTACGCTAACACTCTAAGTATAACAGTTGTTTGTTCAGATGCATCAAGTTCAAAATTTAAAGAACCAATACCAGTTCCAGGATCAAACTTTGCGTTATTATATAAGTATTGACCTCTATTACCAACAGTAAATCCCCATATGACTTGACCAGGCTTTCTAATGTAATCTACATTAACGCCTGACGTTATAGTTGACGGATTAATATATAATGCCATATATGGTTCTAAGTCTAATGGATTACCAGCCTGTATACCTGAAGGAAGTCCTTCGTATAAATATGTTGGAAAACTTTCTGTTGCTTGTGTAAGTGGAGATCTTTGTATATTGTAAAACTCTGTTTTAGATAATCTTTGTACTTCTACTGTTTCACCATAAGCATTGGTGTAAGTAACAGTACCTATTTTATATACAAAATTTGTAGTATTATAGTCGTCTTGTGTAGGTAATTCAAAGTAAGTTAAACCATTAGGAAGTACTGGTGGTGATGCTGGTTGTTTATAAGTAGCTTCACCAAATGTTTTAAATATAGCTATTTTTTCATCTAAATTTAAAAATCTATCAGCATAATCTAAATCAGTTTGTGGCACGCGTATTTGTTGGTTTAAATCTTCAAAATACTTTTCAAATATTTCTAATTGAACTTGTGTTGCAATTTTGTTAAATTCGTCTGGAGTTAAATAACCTCTCTGTTCTTTGTTTAATATAGACAGGACTGTTTGATATACAGTATTTACGCTTATTGCCATTTATATTTTTTTTAAGTATTAGGGCCCGAACAAGCGAGCCCTTATACTAGTATCACTTGTTTATAATCTTTTTTCTATAGATTTGTAAACTTCTACACCTTCATCTGTTTTAAACCACGCTGCTAGTGCAGAATATGGATTTTCATCAAAAGGTACAGTCATTAATTTACGATCATTAGAGCCCCAATGAAAAGTTCTTTGATCTTGTGAGATTGTTATAATGTTAGCTTCAACAGCTTTAATACCAAAGTTTCTAAGCTCTACATTTTCATCATTTGCTAAATTTAAAAACAAAGCTGGTTTTCTTTTAGCGAATAACATTAAGTCTCTACGTATTTCTTTAGATGACATATTAGATACAACGCTGCCTTTTTCAACTCTAAGTACAGCTTCACCTTGATCTACATCCATAGATCTAGCATAATTTAAAGCATCAACTTCTAGTTCTAAATCACTTAATTCGTCTTCAGCAACTACTACCTCGTCAAACTCGTAATATTTTTTACCTTTTAAAGGGTGATATAAACTTAATAACTTTTGTAGTATTTGGTTTTCTTCTGGAACAGAAAGAACACCGTCTTTAAAGGTAATGTGTCCTAAAGTAGCTTCACCTTTTTGCTCATCAACAAATGGTGAATTCATATTAGTAGCATATCTTAATTCTCTTTGAGTGTTTGTATTTTTATCAAACCAGAGTAACGGATATTTTCTAGTATGTTTACTTGGTATAGTTAAAGTTAATGGTTGTTTTCTACCTTTTACTAAATATGTTCTAGGTTTAACTTCCCAAGAATCTACTTTTTTAGTTTCTTTTTTTACTTTTTTAGGCGGCGCAACAACAACTTCTGGTTCGTGCACTTCTACCTCTTTAGTTTCTTTTTTTGCCATGATATAATAAAATTAAATAGTTAAAGGTTGTAGGGCGCCGAAGCGCCCTTTAACCTTAAAATGATTATGCTCCTTTGAAGATCACAAAGTTATTAGCAGCTTGCACAACTAAACATCTTTCTGACAAGAAGTTTACTGTCATAGCGTCTAAATCGCTTGTGAAAGCTCCACCAACAGAACCAGTCAACCAAGACTTCATACGTCTGTCATCAGCTTGTGAAGCGCGATAACGTACGTGTAAGAATGGACGACGGATGTTAGTTCCAAGGATTTGATCATAAACTGTTGCAGTACCTGCTGGAATTAACACTCCTTCGATAGAAGCAGGTCCAGTTTGACCGCCACGAGTAGAGGCGTCGTTCAGATATTTCCAATCAGTTTTATAGAAATCATAAGAACCTCTGCGGAAACCGCTGAACCCAAGATTCAACGCCATTTCTTCAGAGTTTTCAAATAATCCAAAAGCAGTACCACCTGATCCACCAGCTGAAATTGATGCTAGCATGTCATCAAACTCTAAATTAGTGTTGCGATTCAAGAAAAGCATGTTTTCTTCAATAGCACCTTGAGTATCTAAATTACGTAGAATATCATCAAAGTCACTAATACCTGTAGCAGCTGAAAAACCAACTTGAGTGTTACCACGACCTTCAATTGCAGCAAACAAACCTTCTGTACCATCTACTCCAGCGATAGCAGATGTAGCACCTACTTGCTCGCCTTCAACGACTGACATTTCTAGGTAGTCTTCAAAACGTAGTCTTGTTTCAGACTCAGCTTTTAGATACCATAAATATCCAGAAGTACCATCTTCAGTAGCAACTTCTACCCAACCGATCTGAGCTGTGTCAGAACCATTGATTGAATAAGAGCTACGAATAATGATAGGTTTGTTAGAGAATTGACTGAAAGCTGGTGTAATAGTTTGAATTGGATAATCATTACCAGTTACACCTAGTGCACCTGTTCCAGCGATTGTAGTGTTAGTTCCTTTTGGATATTCAGAACCATATACAAATACTTTTACAGTACCAATAAGTCCTTCAGTAGCTAAAGTAGCAGAGCCGTAAGGAAGTACAGTAATAACAAAAGTACCAGTGTTTGAATCAGTGACAAGACACTTAGCTTCGTTACCAAAATCGTCCATAACAACAACAGTTTGCTGTGGAGATATTACGTTAGAAATATCTGCAGCACCCCCTGGGTTTACGTTGATAGTGGTAGTTGTAGGCATAGTACAATCGTCGTATGCTACATGTAGTCTATTTTGCTCAGACCAGATGACTTGATCAGAAGTCATTGGGAGCTCAGCCCCAACCATACGTAAAAAGCCAGAAAGCGTACGGTTACCGTATCGCTCTACTTCAGCTTCGTATAGTTCAGGTAGATATTGCTGCGCAAAGTTTCCTCCTGCAGCGCCATCAAAAGTTAGATAGTTACTTGCTAGCGTTTGTTGCAGCTGCGAAGGTACTATCGTTCCAAATTGTGGAGTTAAAGCCATTATTTAAAAGTTTTAATTAGTTAAATTTTTTAGTTTTTACTTTTAGTTTAGACGAATCCAAACCACTAATTGATCTTACTTTTAAACCATTTATAAAGACGTTTCCGTCGGCAACCTGCCGTGGCTTGTCACTACTTAGATTTTTAGAAGAGTCAATAACGCCTTTCACGCCATCGGCTTTTCCTTGTTCGTAAAAATGATTAGCGATTTTATCCGCATTCATTGCAGCGTAAAGCGCCTTATGGTAACCGTTTGGATCAATAACTCTACCTTCTTTATCTAAATAATTACTAATAAAATTATTGATATCAATTTGTGATTGCCCAACTTGCTTTGGATTTTGAATTTTGTATCTAAACTTTTTTTCACCTAAATTAAAATCAAAACCTTTGAAATCATCAGTGAATAATTGCTCAGTTTGAGATTTAAAATCCTTAGCTTGTTTTTCAGCTACTCCTTGCTGCTCATTATATCGATTGAAAAAGTCCAAAGCTTCTTGCTGTTCTTGAGTAACACCAGGTCTCAACTTGATTTCCTGGTAATATTTATCTTTCATAGCATCAAGCTCTCTACGGGCTTTTGCAACTTCTTCTTTAAAAGCCAATTGTTTCTTTTTTATATCTCTTGGCTCATCAATTTCTTCATCGTACTTAAACTTATCTTCCATTAGAAAATTAATTTCCTCTAAATTAAGATGAGGTTTAGACGCTTTGTAAAATTCTGTAACTAAAGCTTGATCATCTATTTTAGAGTAATCATGATTTAATCTTACATAATCTTCCATCGTACCACCTGTTTCATTCATAAAATCAACAAGTGCTTGTATGTTTTCAGGTAAAGGTTTACCTTGTTTAACCGTTTCTTTTACAGCTTCTTCAGCTTCTTCGTAGAGCTCCATTGTTTTTTCATCAAGCTCGTCTTCAGTTATTTCTTGTATTGGACTGTCTAATTTTTCTTCGGTGCTCCGTACTTCTTCAGCCACTTTTTCGCTGTCGCCACTGTCTTTGGGCTCTTCGATAACAGCATCGCTATCATTTGTCTCCTGTGTTTGAACGGCATCTTCTTCTTTTATTTCAACCTTAATAGGTTCTTCTGCCTGCACATTAGGATCTTTTGTAAGATCTACTTTAACAGGCTCGTTAGTTTGTTCTGTAAATTTTTTAGGTTTTGATTTTATTTTAAAATCACCTTCTTGTTTGACCTCTACGGCCGCGTTTTCTTCTGACATAATATAATATAATTAAATAATTAAAAATTAACGAGGCTCAAATTGTTCTAATCCAAAACCTCCTAAAGAATCATTACCAGCTGATTCAAAGTTTTTTGGTAATTCGTCGTTTTGACGTTGCGATATCATTTCAGATTGCTGTGTACCAATAATTCTAGCGCGTTCGTCTTTACGATCTTCTATTTCTTTTTCTCTTTCTTTTTCTACTTGCGCTCTTGCTCTAGCTAGTTGCATGTTGTAGCTAAATTCTTCAGCCATTAAAGTTTGCTTTATTTGCGATTCAGTTTGCATTCTTTGTATTTCAAACTGAGACTTAGCTTGCTCTAACGCTATCTTTTGCTCATTTATAACCTCTTGCTTTTGTGTTTCTGCTAAAGCGGTTTGCTCTGCAAGTTGAGCATTTGCTTGAGCTTGAGCTTGTATATTAGCTTGTGCTGCTTGTTGATCTCTTTCAGCTTTTAATCTACGTTTTTGTTTTAGCATTTGATTTGCTAACTTTAAATTACGTATTTGTCTAAGATCTATAGCGTCTTCTAAATCAATACCGCCAGACTGTAGTGCAACTTGTATGTTTTGTTCCAACTGAGCTTTAGCTTCTTCATCTGGTTCTAAATCTAAAAATATACCAAAGTCATGCAAATTTAAATGCGAAACTTCTTTTAAAGTTTCAACATTGTAAGTAGATATACTTTCTTTTAAAGCTTTAGCTGTTAAAGGATAATTTAATACATCTGCTATTTTTTTAGATATATTTTCACATAATCTAAGAGTTAAATAAAGACTAGCGTTATTAATATGTTTTGTAGCTATATTTGATTGTTGAGCTGCTATTTTTTGTAAACCTACTAATGTATCTTTATCTGGCAATGTTCCGTCTCTAGCTTCATTAAGTCCTGTTACATCACGTATCATTTGTATATAATAGTTATACGTATTAACAAGTGCGCCAATTTTAGCTTGACCTGCTGATGTTGATAATTCTTGAACAGGAACTTTACCAGCATTCATCGCGCCATCTTGCGTTAACGATCTACCAACAACTGAACCTGTTTGAAAATACATGTTCAACGCTTCAGCTGGGTTGTAATTTGTACCATTACCAAGATCAACTTCCGCAAGCCCGTCCATATCTAAAAATACACCATCAGGCACCATACGTGATATTACTTGTTGTAATTTTAAATGTGTTAATTGAACCATATCAGCAAAGCCCATAGTCTTCGTAACAAGTGATTCAATTCTACCTTTATACATACGCGGAGCGCATATAGCGTAATTCATTTCAACTTTAGTAGTATCAGCTAAAGGCCTAGTCATGTTTTCAGACATTTCCCATTTAAGCATCATGTCTGTACCTAAAACTTTTACACCTTCAAATAAAACCTCAACACTTCTAGAAACTCTATTAAAGTTATCATTTTCTGGAGGATTAAAAGTATCTGGCTTTTCTAATATTTTTTCTAAACCTTGATCAGTTTCTTTTAATTTAAAAACTTGATCCATATACGTTTTATATTCAAAATATAAAACCTGAACAGTATTTTCATCATACGCTCCCCAACCATATATGTAGTTGTTGTTGCTATATGATTTTTGTATTTTTTCTAACTCAGAATCAGATACATTTGGAAACTGTTTTTTAATTTCAGCAACAGTTAAAGCTTTAACTTCTCCAACATAATATAAATCTTCAAAGTTAGGATCTTCTGTATAAGAATAAACCATATAAGAAGGATCAACATAATCTAAAGTTATACCATTACTTGGGTTAAAATTAGTTTTAGCGGCTGCTATACCTAAAACAACAAGATCTTCATTTAATCTACGCTTTAGCAGCTCGTATTTATTTGCAGATAAAACTTGAGTTATTGCTTCTTCTTCAGCTATTTCTATAGACTGCTTGTAACTAAGTTGCAAATGCAGTTCCATTTCTTCTATAGTTTTAGGCAAGTTTTCTTTTGATACACTTGTTTTAGATATATCTTGACCAGTTGTTGCTTTTAATTGCTCTATAATATCTTGAGCAAATATATCTTTAGCTAAAGCTTTAGCGTAATTAGTTCTTTTCTTTAAACTTTCTGGATCTTGAGCGTAAGCTTTTATATCGTAATCTTTATTTGATATACCATTTACTAAAATGTTTACAAATTTAGATAGTATAGGTACTGGTTTCCAGTCTAAATTAAGATAAGATAAATCACCATTAATAGATAATTCATCTTTATATTTTTGAACTGGTTGCTCGCCTCTGGCGTATAATCTACGAGTATGGTAATTATTAAATGTGGTTAAATATCTGTTACCATTAGTTCTACCTTGAGCAAACCACTCAGACTGTATAGCATCGGCAACTTGTTTACCGTATTTTAAACTCATCTTTTCCTCCAAAGGTACTACCTGATTTGGAAAGGCGCTATTAGCGTTGTAGTTTATTTCCATTTATTTTATAATTTTTGAAACAACTCCGGTGTTATCGTACCGTTTTATACCTAATTCATAATTTTTAACAATAAGTTTAGGCACTGGTTTGTATCTATGTTTGTTGCAAGCCATCAAAGCTAAACCAGAACTAATAGAAGCATCGTGCTTTGTTCTATTATTTATATTAAATTTAGCCCAATCATTTAAGGTGCGTTGAAAATAAACGTCACCGTATTTATCATTGTTGTAACCAACAAAATTCTCTATATAAGTTTCTATAGCAGCGGCATGAGCTTGCTTAATATCTTCACTTGAATTAGGTATTCCACCTATTTCTCTTTCAGACACTGATAACTTATTGTAAATTTTATCTGGTCTATTCATAGAATATCCTCTATATCCTCTTCTTTTAAAATGGTATAATAGTCTAGGTTTGTTATTTTCTGCTAAAACTGGCATACCGTAAAACACACAAGCCATTAATACATCTTCAAAAAATATTTCAGCTGTTTGAGGTCTAGCTATATATTCTAAGAAAAAATGATTTGGCGGAACATCAAGCATACTAAAAGCTGTAAGCCCATGTAAAGATCCATTAGATCCTCTTTTATCTACAGTTCCTGATATATCATAAGGGTCACAGCCAAATGCTCCAAGATCTTCATTACCAGGATATTTAATTCCATTTTTTAATATTACACGATTTTGTAAATTTTCAGGTGGAATCCATGTTATAAAAAACCTACCATTACTGTTTGGTATAAATATTACACTTGTATCTTTAATACCATCACGCCATTGAAAACTACCTTGAGTAATAAGGGTACTATGCTTTAAATCTCCGTTAAAATCTATTTGCTCATAAATTTTAGTTAGATTAAATAAAGACTCTTTAGCTTCATCTCTAAATGCGTGCTCTTCAGTTCTAGGAAATTGACGATAAAATTCGTTTAAAGCGTCTTGATCTTCTTTTAAACCATCAACTTCGTTTTGCCAATAATCAATTACACCTATCTCAATAATCTCACCATGTGGTCCTTTAGTCTCTTTTGCCGGCGTTTCGAATACAGGTAGTCCATAAGAATCAATGTATCCTTCGTAGTTCCATTCCATAGGTATGAACAAACTATATAGTCCTGAGCGAGTCTGTCCATTGGCGTTTCTTTTTGTAACGTCTGAATCATTGTATATTTTTTTAAAGTTATCACCACCTTTGTCTAATGCGTTACAAGTTGAACCCATCATGCATTTACCAACAACTCTGCTACCTAATCTTAACGTCGTCTTTGTGACCCTCCAGTTGTTGAGGATGTTGTTCGGCCGTTCCCATTTACCCGATTCGTCATGTACGAGGAGCTTAAGTTTCTCACCGTCATAGGAGTTGTCACCTGTGTTCTTCCAGTCGATCGTTGTATCGAGCCCCTGTAAGTCTTCTTGCGGTTCGTTTGCGAGTATCTTACGCCTTGTGAATTTACTGGCTGGTACTCTATAGGCGAGCTCCGTCTTTGGCCTGTCCATACCATCTTGTATGGGTTTGAAAAAGAACGGATAATTAACGGAGATGGGCACCACTTTGTCCGTAAACATAGATTTTGCATCAGGCCCTGATTTTGATAACAAGCCGTATCGTGAATCAGAGGATATTGTTGCAAGATTAACCACTTCTCCTGATGCCATGAACGAAAAGCCAGAGCGTCTATTCTTGAGGTAGCACATTCCAAAGCAACGACTGTCGGCTTTACAAGCTTCCCAGAAGATATAGAAAAGCCTATTTGATTCTCTAAAATCTGGTTTTCCAACATCAATTTTACTCCACTGCAAGTACATGTAATGAGAACCAGTAAGATAAGTAGGAACACTTTTGTTATAAAACCAAAAACCTTTTTCCCTTCTTTCAAACTCTTCGTCAATATAGTCATACCACTCTTCTTTAAAATCTACAGAATATTGTTCCCAGTCAAATATTGTTTTTATTTTACTTAATGGTTTAGGTAATTCGGTTCTATTCCATTTATCGTCATCAAAACTAAAAACATTTTCTTTTAATGGTAAAGCTATTTTTAAATTTTGTATTTCATATACTTCGCCAATTTTTCCTGTTTTGCTTATTACAACAACGTCGTGTTCTTTATTATATCCGTACTCCCATTTTTTATACCTATTATTTTTTTTAATTATATTAGGTTTTATATGATCGTCTAATATTTTAAATAAACTTTGATCGTACATTATTTAGATCTTCCTTCAGCAAAACCTTTAAAAGACTTTTGTTCTTTTACCTCTTGCGGTTTTTCGTTTAGTATGTTTTCTTCTTCTTGTATTCTATGTAATATTTCAAAAGCATCAAACACTGCTAGTTTTTTTGTAGCTGCTGCATTTTTTAATCTATCAGCAGTTATATCATCGCCTGAGTCTACAATAGGTTCTTTAGCAACTTTGATTAACTCTTCAACTGCTTTTTGCCCAGCTTGGATTATACTCAGCTTGGTTTTTTTCGTGTTCATACTTAATTACAATATCATTTGATTTCATACAATACAATCGTTCTTTATTAATAACAAAGTCATATTCACTAAACGGTTTATATCCTACAACATCTCCAGGATTTATTCCTAAAGCTTCTAACGAGCTATTACCTATTTTTAGTATACCTACAAGGCTTTGTTCTTTTTTGTTATCTAGAACGTTTTTATTTTTAATTGGTGAAACAAAGCATCTATCGCCAAAAGACTTGAAAGCATTACCATTACTATATAAATATATTTGATCTTCTGATACAAAATATAAATCATCTTTAAAAAAAGATCTACTATCTTTTTGTTCACCTCTTATGTTATACCATCTTCTAAATACATTATGATGTATAACTATTATATCACCTTTTTTAATAGGCGTTTTATAGGCCAAAGGCGTTGCAACTACTTCAGCAAAATTATTTACAAATTTATAACTTTCTACTTTAGTATTTAAAACTAATTCTATGTCACCTATTTGTATTGTGTTGTTGTATCTTTTGCCTAGCGGTTTTACTATAAAGTCAAAAACGCTTTTCATTAATATTCCAAATCATATTCAACGGATATAGCCATGTTAGAATTAAATTTCTTCCATGGCAACACTTCGTTGTTTTTCTTTATGAATATGTTATAAGAAGCGTCGTCATCTTCAAACAGAATATGTGATATCTCATGACCGCCATAAACCTGTTGGCCTAAAGCGTAGTGCATGGCATCGTTTTTATAATCAGAACCAATACTGATTTTTCTTATAACATTACTCATTAGTCCTCTGATTCAATTTCTGTATAAGTTCCGTTTTCTAAATTAATATTAATAGCTCCGTATTTAGACTCTAAATCATTTTTAGTTTCTTCAATACCTTCGTTTATTGTAGCTATTTTATGAAGTAATGAATGTTTGTTTGCTTCTAATTGTCCTATTTGATTTAACACTTGACCTAACTCTTTTTGTTGGTCAGTAATAGTTTTAAGCTCTTCAGCTGTAATTGATTTTGACATTTAATTTAATTTAATTTTATTATTTATTATCACTTGATTTTTTCGCCTTTTCCCACGTACGACCTACAAAATAAGCGCCATACACGGTAATAAGCAGTGACTGGAATATAGGTATGTAATCTTCGTCTACTTGAAAGCCACCTACATTACCATCAAAAAATGCTAAAACTGTAAATATAACAGTAAGATATATTAACACTAACGGACGAATGTTTTTAGACAAAAACGAATCGGACTGCATATCAAGTTTCCACCTTTCAGTGATTTGAGTTTGCGCGTCCTGATCCGCTTTTTCTAATAACTCTTGTATCTTTTGTTTAGCGGCTAATCTTTCTTCGTCTGTAGTTGTAAGCTTATCGATTACATTACCTACGTCTTTAACTAAACCACCTGTTAAAAGACTTAAAAGTTTTTTCACCCTTTAAACCTTTTAATTAAAGATTGTATACCTCTTCCTAGCATTGTACCATCTTGATTGTAGTCTCTAAAAACGCTATCACCATCTTGATCTACATCGTAAAAAACAGACGCAAGATCTTGATCAGTTGTTTTACCTTTTACTAAATCTTTTTTAGCTCTAGGATTTTCTGGTGGAAAAAAGTTTGATCCAGCATGTCTTGGATTCTTTCTACTATACTTCTCTTTTTTAAGATCAGCAAAAAATCTATCTGATGCAGCGGCTCTGCTATAAGGATCATTATCTTTGCTATTCATAGGTCCATCTTTATCTTTCATAGGCCCGTGCTCTTTCATAGGTCCATGCTCTTTCATAGGACCTTTGTGCATATCCATAGGACCTTTGTGCATATCCATAGGACCTTCGTGGCCTTTCATAGGTCCATGTTCTTTCATCGGCCCATGATGTTTAGCAGCACCTTCATATTTAGGAGCGCCATTCATATATTGACCAGCGCCATCATAATACCTAGCAGCGCCTTGCATTAATTCTCCAGCTTTTGCATCACCCATTTTTGATGGTGAAATTCTAGCTGCACCAAATTTTTGATTGTATCCCATTTTTGCCGCGCTGTCTTCGTTTTTCTTTAATTCTTTAGCAGCAGCTCCAGGATCTTTAGCTGTAACGCTACCGCCATCTTGGTTAGTTTTCATTTTCTTGTTTGGCATGATTTTAATTTTATGTTGTTTTTATTTCCTCACTGTAAGCTTTATCTTCCCACGGTCCCTTACCGTGAGCAAATAAATGTTTTGGGTAATACTTACCCTTATAATAAATTTTTTCGTCGTCCCAAGTAAAATCACCATTTTTAATTTCTTCAGCGTGTATATTTTCATGGGAAGACGTTTCTACTCGTTGAGCTGGTGATAAACTTTTTTCCATAATTATAACCCCGTTACGCAAGGTTCTACCTATAGCCGGATCATCTTTCATGTCTCTTTCGTATATAGGAGTTACCGACGTTGGATAACCTGGTTTAAGTTTTATCATTTATATGGAAATTTTTTATTAAACCACTCTTGGCGGTTATTACAACCACAGGGGATATTGAGACCCTTAGACACAGTATCAACTACGTGTTTAATACCTGTTCGCTTAGTAAACCCAGCTATAGTGTCTCCTAATCCCCTTGGTTTCATTATTCAATATTAAGAATATGCAATGTCAGTAAAGTATACTTTTGCACCGTTATCATCAACAGGAGCAAATACTTTAGCTTTAACACCTCCTGGATTAGCAGTAAGCGCGTAATTAATTGCTGAAGCAAGTGGAGCACCAGTTCCATATACAGGATTAGCAGGTGTACCAGATGGATCAACTTGAGCTGTAAAAGTTACAATTTTATGAGCTGAAGTAGAGTTATCTAAAATCAATCTTACCGTTTGATCTGCAGTTTGCTCTACCGCTATAATACCATCTACATTAATTAAATGCTCTACATTTAAATACTGAGAGGCATTGTCTTGTACTTTAAGTGATATAAATTTTGCCATTTTGTTTTTTTTTATAATATTTGTTGTTATTTTTGATTTTCAGTTTACTCTGTTTATTTTATACAATGTCTACCTGGTGCATCCAAAATTGCTTGTTTTAGATGATCTGGTAGTCTGTGTTGATTTCCAATTAAAGCTTTACCTGGTCCTTTGTATGGATATAAGTTGCCTCCTACTTTCCTATAATTACCTGTTGGTGTTGAAACTATTTCACCAGAACCACCAGTTTTTCTTTTACCCGTTACAACTACTTCACCTTCTACTTTAACGTTAGGATCAAATTCTCCTCCTTCGTGTTTTTGCTTTGGTTTTTCTTTTCCTGGTCCATGATGTTCTCTATCGTATTTCATGTCGCCAGCTAATTTAGATATATGCTTTTCGTCTGCTACCATCTTTTCGTCATCATGACCATGATGTGCATCATATAAAACATCTCTTTTAAGATAATCAATATGAGCTGCATCATCTCTTTCTGTAGCTTTATAATTGCCTCTATCAACTCTAGTGTGTGCGTGATTCATGCAACATCTTGCGTTACCACTATATTTTCCGTAATGTCCTTGTTCGTTTACTGCCATGATTTTTATTTTATTTTAAACCTCCACCCCAGCTACAAATTCTATTGCGCCTGAAGGTGGAAATATTTTTCTACCTATAAAACTAAATGATAAGTTATACGTTCCTTGATTAAGGTTTAGTTTACCTGTTTTTCTATTGTTAAAACCAAGTGGCCGCCAATCGCCTCCTTGATTTGCTGTTGTCCATTCTAATTGTGCTACTATATTGCTAGGAATTCTAATTCCAGATGGACCGTAAGCAATTAATTTAGATTCGAAAAACTCAGTGTTACTTAAATTTGGTAATGTAGAATTATCAAGATAATTAAACAAAGTTATAAAACCGCCACCAGCGCCAATAACAACAGATAAATTAATATTTACACCACCACTAGCAGTACCTTCATTACCATCAGGCATAAAATCAGTATCAGAAACAGACGTAACAGGAGTTCCTGTTTGATTGTCATTGTTATATAATGTTGCGTTGCTAATCTGCGGTTCAGATGATTGGTTGGGTATAAACAACACGCCACTACCAACACCTAGTACACTTGGAGCCATTATTCTAATGCTAAAATATTTGAAGCGGTTGTGCCTGTACTAAGAACTCTTTGCACTTGTAGTGGTACATATGAATTATCAGCTACGTTTTTAAGTATTACACTATCTTGACCTGTGCCTACTGGTAATACAGCTAAATCTCCTCCTGTTCCTACAAATAAACTATAACCATCTTTACCCGCTTTTGTATCTTGCATTTGACCACCTATGTTACCACCATTACCTTTATATATTTTAAAAGTTATTGGAGCTGTAAAAGTTAAAGCAGTCGCTAGTTTTAATTCAGTTTCACTATTTACCGATTGTATTTCTGTAATTTCATTTACACCACCTTGTGTAGCTATAACTACATCTCCACCTGATATAAAATCGGTTTGAAATGTAGAACTAGCAGAAGTAAACGTAGGATGTGCACCTAAGCCTTGGCTTCCATCTGTAGCTTCAGCTACACTTCCTGGTTGAGGTATGTTTAAACCATCATCTGGAACTACGTCAATTGCTTTTACTGGTTGATTTTGTGCCATAACTTATATTTTAATCTTCTCTACCTTGAGCGGCAAGAACTGCGTTTATTGATTTATAAGGTATACCAGCGTGATTTAATTTCATACCTGTAATACCTCTTGAATTACCCATTTCTTTTGGAAATCCAGTAGTGTTTAAAGGCCCGTCCCATACGTGTGATTCACCTACTTGTCCTTCAAGCGTTGGCTTGCCTAGTAATTTTCTTATTTTATGATCCATAACTTTATTGATTTATTTTTTTACCTAATACCATTTTTGCTGCGCCAACAGATAAATCTCTCATAAATTGTTCGCCCATCATATCGCCAGCTACTTGTTGAGCTACAGGAGGTACTGCATCATTCATACCGCCAACAGTACCACCAACTACTTGAGCTACATTACCAACAGGTCCGCTAGTATATGAAGCGGTAGGTGCTGTTGTTGTATCTACAACTTGTGAAGCTGGATCAACAGGCGCGGGTGTAGAACCACCTCCTCCTTCTAATGCAGAAACTCTAGCTTCAAGACTAGCAATTTTATCTGGCATCTGCCTTTGACTTTGGCGCGATCTAGCTAATCGAGCTCCTACGCCTAGTATACCTCCTCTTGAAGCTAACGCATCAAAACTTGTTCCACCGCCGCGTCCTCTTCTAGTTCTCGCCCCTGCTGCTGCACCTGCTGCCATATTATCTTTCTTTATCTTTATTAACGTTCATAATAGATGTTTGTAAAACTTTATCTATATATGTTTTTCCTTTCATTATTTTATTACGCCTTTCACTTATAGGTATATCTTCTTCGCCTAGCATAATGCGATACATACGCTTTATTAATTGTTTAGTTTTAAATGAAACCTTGTATATATTATATTTTTGCGTAGTTCTATTTCTGCTACGCCATACTACTATCCATTCGTTTTGAATTAACCTATTCCATCTTCTGTTATCCCAGCTATAAGAATAAGCACCCATTTCAAAGTCTTTTTTACTAAACAAATTTATACAATCTAAATATATAAGAAGTTCAAGATCAGCGTCATTGAGGCCGTTGTTTTTACAAGCCCACTTTCGTATAATGCGGTAGTGTTTGAGCAGATTAAGACTTTTAACATCTTCTGCATTTAGCCTTTTCATAAAACAACGACTACATCTTGAACTTTAATTACAATATATTGTTGATCATCATAGTCTATCTTGTGACCAGCTACTTTATCATAAAATATAAGATCATTTTTTTTAAGTTGTTGTTCACCTGGATCTACAATCTTAGCTTTCACGTATCTTACATCTTGCATGCTAGCCTCTGACAAAAGTAAACCGCCTTTAGTTTCTTTTGTTTTTGATTCTACTTTTTGTATAATCAAATAATTACCTACTGCTTTCATCTATTCTAATATTGTTAATTACACAATCAGTAGATAATATTGTTGTTGCTACCGAAGCAGCGTTTCTTAAAGCACTTTTAGTAACCAACAATGGGTCAATAATACCTGCTTTAAACATATTTACCATATTTCCTGTAACCACATTTACACCAACACCTTTTTTAGTAGGTTCTTCAACCTTTAATCCGGCGTTTTGTAAAATAGTTTTAAATGGTGCTTTTATAGCTTCTTGTAATATATTTTCACCAACTATATCTTTATTTAATATTTTGCAAGAATTTAATAAAGCAATACCACCACCAGGAACAATACCTTCTTTTATAGCTGCTCTAGTAGCACAGATAGCATCTTCAACTCTATCTTGCTTTTCTTTTAATTCAATAGCTGAATTAGCACCAACTTTAATAACAGCGACTTTAGCACTAAGCCTAGCAAGTCTTTGTTCTAAACCTATTCGCTCATGCTCTTTATTGTCACCCATTAAATTAACTCTTGTTTTAGCTATTAAACCTTCAACTTCTTCAGAAGGTTCATTAACTCTAATGACCGATCTATCTTTTTCAGTAACTACTTTAACACATTGTCCTAAATAATCTACTTCTATAGAATTTAAATCATCACCAAGATCTTCATTGACAACAGTAGCTCCTGTTAACAAAGCTAAATCATCTAATATTTCTTTACGTCTTAATCCGTAAGCTGGCGGATCAAGTACGTTTATTTTTATATTACCTTTAACTTTATTCATAAGTAAAGCAGAAACAACTGTTTCTTCTACTTCACCTATAATAAGTAAAGGTTGTTTTTCTTTTATAACATATTCTAGTACTGGCTGTATTTGTCTTATAGAATCTATTTTAGAGTCCATAATCAAAACAAGAGGTGACTCTAGCTCAGCTGTA
>TARA_R100000278_G_scaffold21210_1_pt1 | contig 18844 bp, 9 predicted proteins | sample TARA_R100000278 | Tara Oceans TARA_R100000278 (sample SAMEA2620755) | marine metagenome | biome: marine biome (ENVO:00000447); feature: deep chlorophyll maximum layer (ENVO:xxxxxxxx); material: "saline water (ENVO:00002010), including plankton (ENVO:xxxxxxxx)" | depth 66 m | reverse complement strand
AACGAACCTCCAATTCACTACCAATTGTCCTACTTCCAGGGAACCAGAAGAAATGGTAAAAGTAATAAGAAACGCTATAGCTCGTAAGAAACCTAAAGTATATATAGAAAGAGTGTGGGCTAGACCTTATGAAAGAGGTGCTTTTACTTTTGGAGAAAACTATGGCGTTTGGTTGGGTATTATAGCGTCATTAGGATTGCAGAGAGTAGATGTATTGCCTAAAGTATGGCAACAGTTCATTGGAGGAGATATACCAAAAGACTATACAGAACGAAAAAGATATTTTAAAAAAGTTGCTCAAGATTGGGCAGGTAATAATCATAGAGTTACATTAAAAAATGCAGATGCAATTTGCATTGGAATGTACGCATTAACGGAGGAATAATGTTTAAAGTAAAAAATATAAAAAAAGTTAAAAAAATAAATGATATGTTAATTAAAGAAAAAAAACATAATAATAAAATGTTAAGAACTCAATTAGAAGCTGTAAAAGAAAACACTCATAATTTAATGGTAGAAAATTTTGAAAACCCTAAAGTATATAAACAATTATCAAATGATATGAAAAGATTATTAGAAGCTGAAAAATCTTTAAATGATGGTGGGATTTCTAAAGAAAATTATTTATTTGAAATTGAAGCTTTAAAAACTAGAAATTAACTTCTGTTTCTGATAGTCGTCTTAAAGATTCTATAACTGCTTCATCTTGACCAAATGGGTCTTTAACAGGCTCTACTTCATCCCTTAAACCTAGTGCAACTTGAAATCTTTGTAAATTTTGTTTTTGAAATTCTTGTCTTGTTAAACTTCTAGGTTTAGGGTCACTTAAAAGTTTGTTACGAACTATATCTTCATCTAAAAAGAAATTACCTAAAACAGGAACATTTTCTCCTAGCCATTTTCTTCTTTCTTTAATTTCATTGTTACTCCACAATCCTAATTCTGACTGTAAAAGAATAAAAGGATTTACTCCTTTTCTTAATTTAGGTATTGTATCATAAATAGTTCTACCTGCTTGAGTATTAAGTCCTCTTACTAACAATTCTAATCTTTCACTTGGACTTTTATCACGATGGTCTTCATATCCTAAAACCAATGCAGCGTAACCTTCTTCATCTAAATTATATAATAAACTTAAATTTCCTAAATTAACCATATCTGCTACTGTAGGACCTAAATTACCAGCAATAGGACCTTTACCAAAATAAGCTCTTTCAGATTGTTCATCGTCTCCAAATGAATAATTTCTAATTTGATTTATTCTTTCAATTGTATCATTTTGTACAAGATTGCCTACATCAGAATTTGTTAAAGCTGAAACTAATCCAACTACTCCAGCATATAAAAATCCTAAACGATACATTCTAAAAGCTTGTGGATGATTCCAAGCACCAGCCAACATAGCGTCTTTACCTTTTGTTGCTATGTTTTTTTGCAAATTAAAAAAAGACAATCCATAAAATTGAAATTGACCTAGAACAGAACCTAGAGGAGTTATTAAAGCTTTAGGTTTAGCTAAAGGACTATAATCAAAGTGTAACATATTAACAGCTTTTTCACCCATTCTTTCTGCTCTTTGTCTTCTGTATTGTTCAAACTTTACTTCAAAACGAGTGCTGTCATTTTTTTCAAACAATGAATCAGTTTCTTGTTTTAATTGTTCTACTGTTTCTCCTTTGCCTTCATTTTTTAAATCTCTAGCAAGTTTTTTTTCAAATCTTTGTCTTAATTGAGGCTCAATTCTATCATCTGCTTTCCATTTTTCTGAATATCCTAATTCAAAAGTATATCTACGATTAATCTTATTTTCAACCCATTGCATCATAAACCCAGATTTTTCAGCAGCTATATTTAAACCTTCAGCTATTTTATCTCCAAAAGTTAAATCGAATTTTTGAGAATATGTACCATCAGCATTTTTTACATTTTGTTGTAAACCATCCATATAAATTTCACGAATTTCTCCAAATAAAGTACCGTTATTTGCCAATCCTTGTTCTACTCTCACTTTGTTATCTGGATTACCTTTCCATTGATAATAATCACTTATACCCTTACCTCCAAAATAAACATAGTTTAACAAACTTTGCGAAGAATTTCTAGCTGCACTTCTAACGTTTAAACCAAGTTTGCTTAAGAATTGATATGAAGTTAAAGCTCTTGCAAAATTTCTTTGAGCTTCACTACCTCGATAAGCTTCTCCTGTAATTAATCCGTGAGTATCTGACATGTAACTTTCATAAAACTCTAATTTTTTATCTAAAGCTGTAGGAGAGTTTTTAGAATCACTACTAAAACTTTTCCATAAATTTTTTGTAGCTTGTATATATTTAGCATTATTATAACTAACATAATTAAATCTTGTTGCTGTTTTAATGTAATTATCCATAATAGGAATAACATTGTATTCTATTTCTTTAGATTCTATAGAACCATCTTTAAGATTTCTACTAACATATACATTTTTATCTAAAATATCTTGCAATTTATTAACAGCATCTACTCCTTCTTTCCAACTTTTTCCTGATTTTTGTCCTGAATTAAACAGATTCCCAGAAACTTCTGCTAAAGTAGGTAATATATCAAATGTTAATACAGGAAAATATGCACTACCTTGGTCTCTATGTTTTTTTAATTGTTTATACATAGAATCTATTTGTCTTAATACTGTATTGTATCCGTCATAATTTTTTAACACCGAATGATTATATCTTAAAGCATTGTAATAATTTTTTAATCCAGCTAAATTTAAATCCATAGCAAATTTATCTAATTTTTTCCATTCAATTGCCGCTTTTGCTAAATAGCCATATTGTTTACCTTTAACAGCTCGTTTATATTGATTAGGAGACATAGTGACTAATTCGTGAAATTCTTTTAAAACAACCCCTTCTCCTTCTGTTAAAAATTTTTCAATAGTGTTTTTATAATATTCATAAGCTCTACTTTTACTTTCTTTTAAAAGTTTTCTATATTCCATGTAATGCTGTGCTATTCTTTTATGTATGTTTGATTGAAAAGCTCCTTTTATAGTTCCTGGTTTATCAAAATTTTCCATAAAACCTTTATCTATAGCTGCTGCTTTAAGTGCATCATATATGTTTTGCATCATAATTTTAGATTGAGAATCATTACCTTTTTTAACAGCGTGTGATTGTTGGACACTATTAAACCAATTTTTTACAAATCCTACGTCTTTATATATTTCTGAAGGCAAATAAAACCACTCACCAAAACCTTTTCTATCTTTGGTCATATTTTTTAATTCTCTTTTGTAAGTAGATTTAATCATACTTAATTGCTCAACACTTGGCAATCCATCTGAAGGCAAATTATCTCCAATAACTTTTCTTTTAATATTTTGCCAAAGAACATCGCCATATTCGCCTAATTGTTGTACACTTTCGTTTTTACCAAAATCAGCAGACATTTCTAACAACGCTTTCATACGATGTTTTTGTCCTATTGTTAAAGGTGCGCATGATTTTTTAGCCATTAAAAACACTCCAATAGTTCATCAATTCTTTTTTGTTCTTTATCTTGTACAACATTTTTTGGTTTTTTATTCGTAGTTCCAATATTTTCTATTTTTGCACTATCTGTAACTCTTAAAACGCCTCCGTCTGTACTTATATACGTTTCACCATCTTTGTCAAATTTAACAGACCTCATTCCTTGGTCCATAGCTTTTTGAAATTCTGCAACTCCCCCAAATGATATATCTCTTGTGTGTGCTCCAGCTTCAATGACTGCTCTATCTGGTAAAGTAAATAATGTACCATCTGTCATAATATCTCTTATTAAACCACTTCCAAAAGCTTTATGTAGTTGTTCATAAGCATTTAATCTTGAATGTTTAAAATCTGTTTGACCAGCTAAACTAGCTTGAAAATCTCCTCTAAATACTTCTAATAACATATCTTTCTTCATACCATTGTATGTTAATGGCTCAAGATAAAATTCTTGTCTAGCTAAAGGTCCTTCTGGTAATCCTTCTGCTTCCAATCCTCTAAGTTTATAATCAGCTTGTTTATGAAACCTTATTAATCTACTATAAATTTCGTTTAGTATCAACGGTTCATTTTTATATCGTTTTGCATAATAGCTTAAACCAAGTTTAACGAAAGTATCCATTCTTTTAGATTGAGGAGCTGGATATAGATTTCCTTTATAACTAATTAATTTTGTAATATCAGCTCTAGGAGACATAAGTTTTGCCATAAAAATTTGTTCTACTGCAAAACGTTCTTTTCCACTAGCATTCATATCTATAACTTTTGCAATTCTATCAGTCGTATGATTATATAAATTATCCCAAGTATGTCCTTCTTTATTTTTAACCATAGTATCTACTGCTTTATTAAATTCATCTCTTATTAATTCTACTTGTTTATCAAGTTCTTTAGATTTTATTTTATTTAAACCTACTGATTTAAAATCTATAGCATAAGTTGAAAACATATTTTGTAAAGTTAAAGCATGAATAACTTCTGATTTAGGAGCTCCTTCTATAATAATACCATTTTTTATTAATCTTTGTTTTGCCATTTGTTGAATTTGTTTAACATCTTTATCAGTTAAAAATCTTTCGTTTGCTGGTTTTTTTGCTAACATTTCTTCAGTAATTTTTTCTTCCCATCTTTTTAACATTTTTTTGGCAATTTCTCCCTGAAATTTTCCATTTTTTTCTTTAGTAAATTCTTGAGATAATTTTTTTTGTATTTTTTGTTTAAGTCCTGTTCCATCTTTATTGCTTAATTCTTTTATTTTTCTATCAAAATAGTCTCTATCAGATTTGTTTGTAGCAAGTCTTCTAGCTGCATACAATTCGTCTATTTTTTTATCTATAGCATTAAGAGATTCAGCAGCTTCTGCTTGATTTTTTACAAAATCATTTAATTTAGTAAATCCTTCAGAAGATTGTTCTACAAATATTTTTTCTCCAAGTCTTTCTATATTAGTCATATCATTAATTTCTTGACCAAATTTATCTAATTGTCCTTCGCTTTTTTCATTTAAACTTAATTCTTTTATTTTAGATAATTTTCTTAAGAGTTTATCATAAATAACTTGATTAGGTCCTGTTTGCTGGGAAGGTCTTGCGTTCATATTCCAACCATTAAATATGTTTTCTTCACGTTTTATAAAGAAATTCTTTTCTTTTTGAAGATATTGTATTGCTTCAAATTCAGCATTCTTCATTTCATATTCATAATTTTTTACACCAGCACTTAACTCTCTTAAACCTACGCTTCGTGCTTCTCCACCTTCATATATAGCTGTACTTAAATTTAACAATCTTCTATAAGGGTCTATAATTTTCATAACAACTGTTTGAGCTTCTAAATTGTTTATTAAATCTACATATTCTACTTTATCCCCTTCTTTAGATTTTACAACTCTTCTTAAATATTTATTACCAGTGTCTGGATTAATTGTATCGCTCATTTTTTTCAATTCAAATGCACCATTTTCACCAAACAATATTTCTTTAACAGTATTGTCGTATGTTATTTTATTCATATCATAACCGCTGTTAGAGTCTAATGTAGCTTGAACATAATCTGCAATTAATTGATGCGTTTTTGTTAAATCGCTTTTTAATGTTACATAAGTATTTTGACCAACTCGTATAACTAGTTTTTCAGCTACTCCTGAACTATTTTCATAAGTACTTCTCATGCTGCTATGACTTTCTAAATGTTGTAGTACCCCTTGCATATTCATCAAAGGACCTCTAAGTTTTTCTGCTTCTTTAGCACGTCTTGAGAACTCAAACATACTACCTTGGTTTCTAAGCTCTACACCAAAATATGAAGCAGCATCGTTAGTTTCTATGCCTATAACATTAGAATCTTGAACTTTACCTCTACCCCTAGCATATCCTCGAACTACTTCTGTAGGCATTTCCCAATATACGTTAGCAGTATCTATATCAAAATCTCCTTCAGCGGCTCTTTTTAAATCAGCGTGATTTAATATTACGTCATTACCATTTTTAGTAAATCCTTTTAACGCAACTACCATAACACTACTTGGTTTTGTATGAGGATTTCTTTCTGCGCTCATTGCAATGTCATAATCTTTTAAATTATTGTCTTTTTTAAATTTTTCAAATAATTCTAAAGTTTTTTCTAATGTATTTAATTCTTGTTTTCTTAATTGTTTAAGTTCTCTATGCAATAAAGCAAATGGTTTGTTTCCACTTAAAGAAATTAAATCATCTTTTATTGTTTCATTTCTTTTAATTAATGTAATTCTGTCTGGATTAATAAGTTTATTTTTATTTACATCACCTATTCTTGCTTCTCCGTATTGAAATACTTCGCCATTTACAACAATAGTATTTTTTAATTCATTTTTTAAATCAGCTTGTAAAACTCCTTGTCCTCCATTTATTTTTTTAGCTATTTCTTTATCTATGTATTTAGATTTTATCATATTTTCCCAACTTCTAGGAAACATAGATGGTTCTCCTCCTAATTCAGCCCATAAAGTTTCTATTCCTGATTGACTTTCTGCGTAATTATAATCTCCACTAGCTTGTGTTTTTCTGTCATTCATTAACATTTTATATAAAGCACTTCTTTGGTGTGTAGCATATGGGTCTTTTAAATCTGCAATATCCTGAAAGATTTTATCTATACTTTGTTTATGAATAGCATCATAATAAGCATCCAATTCTCTACCTCTTAAATGCACAGTATTGTTTCTTGCTAAAGAAGCTTGTGCTTTATTAGATTTTACACTTACAATATTAATACTTTCTGGAGTAATAGGTCTTAAAAAGTCAACTCCTATACTTTCAGCTCCTACTAAATGTGCTTCAAATTTTTGTCCATCTATAATTTTTATGTTATCTAAATTATTACCAATTTTTTTAGTAGCACTTGTGAAGCTTACCATTGCAACATCTTCATTGTTTTTAAAATATTCTTTCATTTCCGAATTTCTTAAAAATGCTGTTTTTTGTGCAAATATATGTCCGTTAACATTTTTAACAATAATAGGTTTTACACCTCCAGCTTCTTTCCAATTTGGTTCCCCGCCTAAATAACTTGTAGCTGCAAAAAGATTATCTGTAACAAAAGATATTCCATTTACACTACTTGCTTCTGCGGTTTCTAATAAATTTTGTTTTTCAGCTTTTAATTGCATTACTAAATCAGAAGTTTCTCCTTCTACTTCTTTTGCTCTTTCTATAAGAGTGTCATATTCTTTTCCAATTATTTTTAATACATCAAATCTTTCTGAAACAGAACCTGTTCCATCTATTGTTTCATCAGCATATACAACTTCTTTAAGTTCGCCTTTTGCAAGCTGTTGTAAAGTTTTAACAACTTCTGCTTTATTATCTATTTTAATATTATTTTTATCTAATACTTCAGAAACTGATAAGATTTTATTTGCGTCATATTTAACAGCGTTAGTATTTGCTATTAAAGGTAATCTTTTTACTAAATCACCAACTTCTTTGTCTTTAGCATCACGCATATTGCTTTCCCAATATGTTTTTTGAAAAATTCCACCAAGAATATAATCATTCATAATTTCATGTATTCTTTCATTTCCAATATCTTTTCCGCCAAATTGTTCGTTAACAGGTTCATATCTTTTTGTTGTTTCGTTATATCTAATTGAAGCATTTCCACTATTGTTCAAAATATTATCCATAAATTTTTGCTTTATTATACCAGCATCAACTAATTCTTTTAAATATTTACCATAATTATTAACAATAGCATTTATATTTTGTGGACTATTTCTTATTAAAAATGAAGCATCAGTATTTCCTAATCTATATACAAAAAATGATTTACCATTTAAGTTTATACTTGATTCTATTAATGGATTAGAAGCTAAATTTTCTGGCAACGTTTGCACTTTACCACCAAAAAACATAGATTTTATTTCGCTCATTAATTCTGTAGATGTTTTTGGCAATCCTTCTACATTAATACTTCCATCTAAAAATATTACTTTAGCTTTTTGTTTATTATCAGTTTGCAACATCTCTATGCGTTCAAAAGCTAAATTATTTTGATGTACGCCTTTTGATAAAGATGAATTTTGAGGAGCTCCGTAATTTAATCTAACAATTACATGGTCTCTTTGTTCTATAGAAGCATTAAACCATTTTTGTACAGCTGGTAGTATTTCTTCTACTTTCTTTTTTCCTTCAGAAGCTTTTGCTATGCTATTTGATAAATCTGTTACAAAATCAGTTGCATTTTTAGCCCAATTAATTTGTCCATCTTTACCTTCTTTATTTAAATATGAATCTCTCCAAATATCTTGCAAGTATTGAGTTTGAGTTTTTTCGCTTGTAGGTGAAAGCTTCCATACACCTTCAATACCATAAGTATTTATAAGTTCTTGCATACGAAGAGGCTTTACGTCACTTTTATTTTTTTCTGCTTTTTCACCACTTTCTAAATATCTTTGAGCGTCTTCTTGTAAGAATTTGTCATCTTGAGACCAATCTCTAAGAGTTCTATCTCTAATAGCTTCTATAATTTTATCTGCATCACTTTCAGGAAGTTTTTCTTTGAAAGATTTTGTTTCTTCTTTGTAAAAACCATATTCTCTAGCTATTGCATATATGCTTAATGGATTTTGAGAATATTGTAATTCAGCTATTAAAGTATTAACAAGTCTTTTGTTGTGTTTAGATTCAATATTAGCTAATTCTCCCAATTTAAATATAAATTGATTTACTTGTTCTGAATGCGCTTGATTTTTCATAAGATATAATTTTTCTTTAAACAATCTTATATTTGCATCATCCATCATTGTAAATTCTTTATCGCCTAAATGCAAAACACCATTAGGATTTTCTTTAGTTCTTACTAATGACATAAATGTGTCGTTTATAAATTTTACATCAGAAAATATACCCAATACAGATTCCATAGGATTATCTTTTTGAAATTGTTTTAACAATGATATTAATTGGGCTTTTTTATCTTTGCTTAAAGAAGTATCTGCTTCTATAATTTTAAAAGCATCTTCATAGGTTAATATTTCAACTTCTTTTCCTATGTTTTTAAATATTTTTTGAAAACCTTTAATGTTTAATGATTCAAATAATACATCAGCAATAGGAGTAAATGTTAAATTGTCATTAATTAATCCATTATCAATACCTTCTTGTATTTTTTGAACTTCAGCCATTGTTATTTTTACTGGCTTTCCATCTACAAGCATTTCTCCGTTTGCTAATTTATATTCAAGAGTTCTTTGTCTAATTAATTTTGTTAAATCAAAATCGTTAATTGCTAGTTTTTCTTGATATATATCAAATCCTTCTCCTAACAATCTTTTTTTCAATTCATTAAATTCGTCTACACTTCTTGAAACTTCATTCTTTTTTACTTCTGACCTTGTAGCTCCTGATAGTTTTATTGTTTCTAATAAAAGTCTAGCTGTTTGTGTTTCTTTAACATTTACACTTCCATCAGAATTTGTTATCTTTATTCCAGTTGCAACATAAAATCCATTATCATCCATAAATATTTTACGCAACTGATTACCTAAACTACTGTTACCATATTTAGCGTTTGAAACATCCATATACTTTAATAAATGAGTAGCTGTATAGTCTATTAATGTTTCCATTTTATTTAAACTTAATAATCTATATAGCCAAGGGTCAGAAAAATTAGTTTTGTAGTCTTGTGTTTCCCAATTAATTTCACCATTAGAATCTTTTGGTATCAAATCTAATCCAACTCTTTTTCCGTTTTCAGATATTCTAACTCCATTCATATCTTTTAAACCTTCATCAATAGCATTTAAGAATTTTTCAAATCCTTGAATATTTGTAGCTTTTGTGTTTAAATATAAATCTGCATTAGCATTTGCTACTCTATCTCTACCATTATTTGCTAACAATTCTATTAAATGATTATATTGTCTTATAGCATATGCTTGTTCTGCTGTTAAATCAGCATTTCTTATATCTATTTTTTTATATTCTAATGCCATACTACCATCAGCTAGCTCAATAGGCAATGGAGTTAAATCATTTTTTCCGTCAATAGTTAAAGCTTCTGCTGCTTCATTTGCTCTATTTCGTAATGCTTCCATAGTGTTTGTAACTGAATCTATATTAGCTTTTACAAACAATCTTTCTAATTTTTGTTGACCAAATTGTAGTTCAGTTGTAGGCATTTCCAATTTGTCCATGCCATCTTTCCACATTTGTTTTTCAGCTGGAGATAATTCGCTCCATTCTTTAAATCTTTGTTTATCTGATAATACGCTATTTAACTTACGTGTAAAACTTTCATAAATTGCTTCATCTACTTTTCTTTCTATTATTACTTGTCTTTCTCCTCTTTCATTTACAAATGAATTTTCTTTATCTAAAGTAGATTCTCTTTTGTGAGGTTTTAATGGTTTTTTAGCGTCTGTTATAAAATGGTTATAAATTTCACCTTTACCAATTGGTTGTCCAGATTGTGCTAAATCTATTAATCCTTGTATAGCGTCTGGATTAGAAAAACTTAATTGTTGTTCTCCCCCTGATTCTTTTTCAAATTTTGTTGTTTCTAAGTATGTTTTTAACCATAAAGGGTCTATGTTTCCATCTTTGTTAACAATTTCTACTCCTAATGTTTTGTAAAAATCTCCTATTTTATTTAAATCTTTAGGAAATTCTCTCATTAAACTATGTTTTTTATAAGCTCCTAACTCTCCTCCAGGTAATTTTTCTCTATAATTTAAGACTTTACCTTTCTTCATTAAAAATGCACCCATAGCAAAATGCAACATTTTTTCTTCAAATGGAATATTATCATCCATTAATACTCCAGGTCCAGTCATTACAACTCCACCAGCAGCCATTCTAAATGAACTTTTTAATACATCATCTCCCATTGTTTTTAAAAACTCTCTACGATATTTGCTTTGACCTGTTCTCATAATTTCTTGTAAAACTTCTTGCATGTGTTTAGCTGCTGCTTTTTGTTCGGCTTCAGTACCATCTTGTAATATTCTTAATATTCTTGATGGGGAAGGGTTTAATATTCTTTCGCCGTTCATTGTTAAATTACCAGCTCCCATTCTTTCTCCTATAGTAGTCATTATTTCTTCCATAGGTTCGTCTCTTAAATCTCTACCAGGATACTTAAATGGAGTTTTAGGAATATTCATATAACTTTGATACATAGCTGCAATACTTTCTCTATCAGTAGCGTCATTTACATTATATTTTTTAGCATAAGCTCTTTCTCCTCTTATTAATGCAGCTATACGCTCTCTACCTGTTTTGGTAATTGGATTCATTCCCATTCCACCTTCTACACCACCAGGAATAAATCTTACTAAACCAAATGCGTGTCCTAATAAAAATGCATCTTTAGCTACTGTTCCAAAATGCGCTTCTTCGTTTCCAGCATTAACTTCTACGGCGTGCATACCACTTTCTACTGCTGCAAAAATTACTCCTTCTTCAAACATATGACTATAGAATCCAGTATATTTGCCTTGACCCATTGCTCTATGAATTAAGCCTTGTAAAGAATTAATAGGTCTACCTCCAGCCTGCATCCATATTTCACCAACTTCTTTTGTAATACTTTTAACAGCATCGTCACTTAAAACTATACCTTTAGTTTCTGCAAGCTCTTTTATAAATTCACCTGCACCTTTTTCAATTTTACTAGCAAATGTAGTTTTTTGTTCAGGATTTAATTTATTAAAACCTCGCATACTTTGTGCAAATGGAGTAGCTATAGTTTCATCAAATAATTCCGATAAATTTTTAGATTCTTTAACACTATCTATTGCATCATCTGCGTATGTAACTGCTCCCTTTTTTCCAGATGCGTCTTTAATTGCTTTCAAAGCTTTCTTTTGCATAGTTTTACCACCAGCATTCATTGTAGCATCAGCTACAACTCTACTTAATGGACTAGTTATAAATTTAGATGTTCCCATAAAAGGAACTAAGAAACCAGCAGCTCCACCAATAGCTTGACCAGCTTTACCAGCAAAACTATCTATGTCTGTATCATAAGACAAACCAAACCATGGATTTCCACCTGTAAATGTACCAGCGCTAGGCATACCTAATAATGCGGTATCAATTCCTTGTTGGACAAATTCTTCTCCAAAATCCCACAATCCTTTACCTATGTTTTGTAATAAATTTCTATCTTCTGTCGGTTTTAATGGTTCTCGTTTTCTAGGTTGAATTGTTCCTGTAACAGAAGGAGGTCTATTTGTTTGAGTTTGTACTGTATTCCCAGCAATACGTTGTTGTACTTTTTCTTCTGGGTTTAAATCTAATAAATTAGATTGTGCATCTAATATAGTTTTCAAATCTGGCATTTAATATCCTAATATATTTTTTTTCTTTTTGATACGTTGTCGTCATGAGTAGAAATAGTTTCTTTGGTAATATCACCTACGCCATAATATGATATACCTCCTCCGTCAGCTTCTCCTTGGAAAAACTTAGAAAAACCGCCCATTACATCCCACAAAGTATCTTTTCTTTCACTTGCTATTCTGTTTTGATAAGTTAATAAATCTAACTGCAATTGATACAAATATGCTACCTTGGCATCATTTGCTCTTTCTTGGTCGGAATAAAAGAATTCTGGGTCGCCGCTGTTGTGCAATGTTTCTTTTTCTTGCATTTTGTTTGTATGTTGTTTAAATGCTCTATTGCTTGTGTCGTATTCACCTGCTATATCTTCTTTAAAAAATCTTAATTGTCTATAATTTTGCCAAGGAGATTTATTAGTATCTACATCTCCATGTTCATCCTTATATTCAGTCCATGCACTACTATTTGCATTTAATTCTTTTTCTACTTTATCATAATATTCTCTTAACTCTAATTCCGATATAGGTTTAGGTCCTATAGCGTCTTTTATTTTTAATATTTCATCTGGCAAATCTTTATTCATTTGTTTTAATCTTTGTATTTCGTCTTGAGTTACTTGTTCATATTGATTAGGAGATAGCAAAGATTTAACTCCTTCTGGAGGTTCCATCATTGTTCCTATCATATTATTACCTAAATCAACAATTGTATCTTCATCTGTTGTTGAAGGAGATTCAACACTTCCGTATAATAATAAATTTGTCAAAGGCTCACCAATTGAAGTATCTCCTAAACCTTCATATTCTGATAATTCTTTAGCAATTTCATCGTTTTGAGCTTTAAATAAGAAAAAATCATCTTGTATTTTAGTCATTCTATCTATAGAAAATTGGTTATCTCCATAAAAACCAAAAGTATTTTGCAACATATTTGCTGTGGCTTCATTACCAAATAATTCGTATATTAAAGCTTCTGTTTCTATTTCTGGAAATAATCCGTTTTCTGCATTTCTTGTCATACCAAATTGAATTAAATCTTTAGCTAAAGCTTCATTGCCAATTTGCTTTATAAAATTTTTTATATTAGGTTTATTTTGAAAGTTTATTTCGCCATTATATTCAAATGAAGGTGCAATTACTCTATCATACAATCTAGTTGCAAGTTCTTGAGTCATTGTTGTTAATTCTGCTGCATTTCTACTTGCTAAATTTTTTAAATTGTTAAATATTTTTTTATTTTCTTCATTTTTAGATTTAGCTTCCTCTAATCTAATTATTTGTTCTGTGCGTTTTGCACGTACTTTAGCATCTGCTTCTGTAATAGCAAGTCTTTTTTCTTCTAATCTTCTTAATTCTTTTTTATTTCTTGCGTCTATAGCAAGTCCTACTCCTTTAATAGCAAAATCTCTTTCTTGCTGATGTTCTTTATGTTCAGCTTCATACATTTCATTAAGTATTCCTAATATATTTGCTCTTCTAATTGCCATTTTTTATCCTAAAATATGTTTTCCCAAAAAGAATCTTGAGTTCTTAATTGAGCGTTTTGTGCTTCTAATTTCATTTTTTCAGACTTTAATTGTCCCTCTGTTGACATTTGCCATTCTGTAATATCTGCTAAATTTTTATCTAAACTAGAAAATAATGATTTTCTTTGTTGAATAAAATTATCATTTAATTTTCTTTGAAAATCTCCATAAGCATCTTGCATACTATAATCTGCTGCAAAACCAGTACTACCTAAAGCGTTTTCATAATCTTGAAACGCTGTAATAGAAGATTCTCTTCCTTCGTATCCAGCTTGACCCATAGCTAAATCTAAATCAGACATAGCTCCTTCTTTTCTTGATTGCGCTATTTCTGGTAACAAGCTTAAATTCTCATTTAATAATTTAATTGCTTTATTATTACCTCTTATAGTTGCTCTATTTGCTCTCGCTTGACCAGAAGCTGCACCTATAGTAGATATAGTTTGTAAACCTAAACTAGCCCATCCTAATCCTACATCGCTCATTTAGCTTGTTCCCTGATTTTTATATAAATCTATTGAATTTTGTTTGCCTTTATCGTCATCATCTTTTTTTCTTTGGAAAAAATTCTTTAATTGTTTTCCTAAAAATCTTGCCATACCTCCTCCTTGGTATACGTCATCTTTTTGCGTTAAAACTCTAGAAGAACCTATAATTCCTTGAATTTCAGCATATTGTCTATCTTTAGAATATGTTCCATCTTTATTTGGAATACTACTTATTTCATGAGTTTTTATTTCTTTTGTAAAACCTGAATCAGGGTCAGTATATATCCAAGTGTCAACTCGTAAATCTTTTTCATTTATACCATACAAACCAACATCTCTTGTTCCGTAATATAAACTATCTTTTCCTACGCCCTTGTCTTCAGTATTATATCCAATAAAATTAGGGTCATCTTTAGATTCCCATTTAGATAAATGTGTTTTTATGTCATCAAATGACACTTTTCCACCAGTTTTAAAATCTTCTATAGATAATGTTTCATCACTGTGTGCAAATTTAATAACTTTATTTTTTTCGTCATAGATTCCACCTTTTTCATTAGCATACATTTGCATTACATAAACTTCTGAACCTCCAGCCCAATTTTTTAAACCTATATCTCTATATTTAACTCTTGCTAATTGTTCATTTACAACAGGGTCTTGAGCTCTTTTTATAGCAAACTCACTATCAAAACCCTCGTCTTTATATTCTACGCCATATTCAGTTGGTTTAACATAACTTTTATCGCCTTTATCTATAGAATTAGCATAAGCTTTAAAATCTTCAGTAGTTTGTATATCTGCAAAACCAGCAAAATTTCCAGGCTCAAATGTAGCGCCAGTAACAGTATCTGTAATAACTACATCTCCTATTTGATTCCACAAACTAGGGTTATCTAAAACATCCATTGGTGTAATTTTATCATATTTTAACTGATGACCAGTTTTTTCTTGATATAATTTATAACCTTTTTTTATTTTATTTTCTAATTTTTGTGCTTTGTTAATATTTTTAATTGTTTTTAAACTATCTTGAGTTGTTTCATACATTCTTTGTCTTTGATTTTCTTTATCTTCTATAGCTTTAGCAGTAATTGTACCTATTTCTACTTCAGCTAAAGCCGCATCGGTATTAGAACTTAATGTTCCCATACCAATTGCTGTTGACATGTTTGGAGATTGTATTTTAGGTTCAGCCATAATTTTTCCTATGATTTTATCAATAATTTATAAATTTTATTCTTATTAAACAACTGTTTTATCATTTTATCCTGTCTTGCCTTTAATCCATTTTTTTACTACAGCAGAATCAGTTAATGGTCTACCTGTAGTTATATTAATCCATCTACCCTGCACTTTTAAAAATTGTTCTATAATATTGTAATTACTTTTATTTTCATACAATAAAACATCTCCATCATTTCCTTCTGAGTTTGATGGTATTTCTTGCGTAAATTGATTAATAGTTTCTAACCTTCTAGAAATTCTATTAGTTGCATTACGAACATGTCCCCCTACACTTTTATTTTTTCTTGCAAATTTTTGTTCACTAGCTTTCATTATTTAATACTCTTTCCTCTAAAAATTATTGTAATATCATTAATTTCAAAACCAGATACAACATTTTGCCCAGAAACGTCTGTAAGCTGAATTGCAAATGTTCTTACATTATTTGCATTAGAGTTTGTATATAGCTCTATTTCAGTCCAATTTACGCTACCTGGTATATCAGTTATAGTAGCACCTGCATCATCTTGAAAAGAATGCTCAAAATCTCCTCCGTTAATAGAATATTTAGGTAATACTTTTGTAGTAACATCTGTTCCATTATCATTAGGTCCGTTTCCGCCCTTGTATGTAATTCTAACTTTAGATACTTTTTTCTTAGATTCTGTTCCAAAATTTATATCTTTTGTTTGAACTAAATAATTATCTACATCTTCAGAAGGACTTGTTTTCCAAGGAACTACAGTTATTGTTGCAGAATTACTACTAGTTTCAAATCCATGTATTAATTGATTATCCCACATATTTACTAAATTTGTTTTATCGGTAATTCCTAGTCGTGCTGTTCCTTTAACAAAAGATTGAGAAATAATATCATATAACATTACATCTCCACTATCTGCTCCTGTAACTCCTTTAATAAATAATAATTGTTTTGCATTAGGAACATAACCAACCATAGTTTCGCCTTCTTTGTAAAAAGCGCTCCAAGTTTCTTCTGATACAGTTCTTACGCCTTCTTTTAAAAATAATTCACTAACCATTTCACCGTCATACATATATACTCCGTGAGCATTACACCAAACAATTCCATAATCAAATTCACATACTGCGTTATGATGAGAAACTCCTTTAAATTTATGAGTAGCTTCTAAAAATTCTCCTTGTTTTTGCACGTTTATAATATGTAAAGTATTTTGTTTGTATTGCAATAATCTATCAGCATATCCAGCTAAACGTATAATATCTTCTCCGTCGCCTACTGCTACATCAATACGACTATTTAAATTAAAAGTGTCAAATTGATTTGGTTTAGATTTAAATATACTATCGCTTAATGTTTTTTCTTTTCCGTCTTTATATTCTATTTTAACATTTCCTACATATATTTTTCTATTTATTAAAACAGAAGTTTTCCAACTTATTTTTCTTATTGCATCTTCTTCTTGATACGTTCTATTTTGTATAGGAGGAAAACTAAAAGGTACACCTAAGTGATATTTACCTGGGTTCATTAATGCATATTTAGCCATTACAATCTATCCTCATAATCTTCTTGGTTATAATCTTCTGGCTGAGTTCTACCACTATCTTTAATATCCATAGTTTTAATTCCGCTATCAGCTATAACTGTAAAATTTTCATCTAATAATTCTACTCTAAATTCTCTTTGAGTTCCTATTCCAGGCAATGTCATTGGAATATAATATGTGTCATAAGCAGTCCCGTCATTTGTTTTTAAAGGAATTTGTGCTCCACTTACTGTTCCAACATAAAAAGGACTAAAAGCACCACCCCAAATTCTTAAAAATCCATATCTATTATCAAAACCATTAACATTTGTATTTCTTAGTTTAACTCTTAAATAAACATTAGCAAACGAATCACCATCTTGAGCACTACCTCCATCGCTTCCATTCATCCAATCAGTTCCACTACCATTAGCATTATCTGAAAAAGCTATATAATCATCAGCAGCAGAACTATTATTCATTATATCAATTCCTTCAAATACTGTTTGTGGTGCTCCTCCTCCAGCGGGAGTAATCTCATGTCCAGTCCAATATCCATAGCTAGTTTGAGTATCTGAATTATATAATTTCCAATAATGTTTACCTCCTTCAGTTAAATCAGTATTCATTAAAAAAGTCCAATTTTCATCACCTTGTTTTCTAAAATAAAAATTAACACCTATAATTCTATCATCTCCTAATCTATGGTCAGCATCTGCTGTTATGCCACTATTACTATCTTCCCCAGTAGGTATAAAAACTTGAAAAATTACTTCATCATTATAAAAATTTGCAGTACTTATTGTATCTAAATCTTCTTGAAATGTAGATATAGGACCTTCTTGATTTCCAATTATAATAGGAGTAGCAGCAAATTCATACGTTCCATTCCAATCTCCACCTTCGTTTGTCCAATAAGATAATATTAATTTTTTTTCAGTTTGATGTATATTAGTTCTACCTGTTCCATCTTCAGGTGAAGCAGATTGAGCATTAAATAAAACCATTCTGTCTGCATCTCCTAATAAATCTGGAACGAAAGGTTTAATTTCTTGGTCGCCTTTTTGCCATTTATGTATGTCGTGATAATTTTGAGAATTACCGCTACTATTTTTCCAAAATAAAGCGTTATCAATATAACCAAAATATTTACTTGTATTAGTAAAAGAAGCATCTGATATTCTTAAAAATCCATCAGCAAAATAAAAATTTAATTTACTAGTATTTGATTGACTAGGACTCATATCAACTTCATTTCCAGAACTAGTAAAATCAGACGTTCCTCCATTTTTATTTCTATAATAAAAACGAACTTTGTCTGTAGTTTTATTATAAATTGATAACCAATCTTCGCTTACATTTGATTCACTATTGTTATAATCAGTAGAAAAAAAATATAATCCATATCCTGGTTCTATATCTGCGCTTGCTCCTGATAAATTTGTTAAAGCACTATCTTTGTTTCCTAATGAAACTAATTTACCAATTCTATGAACAGAAACTCCGTCAGCTGCACGAAGTTCTATATCTCTTATATCTTTTGCGTCTGAATGGTCATTAATTCCACCATGAAATCCTAATATATTATATTCTTGTTTAGGCACTTTTTTTCACCTTCTCAAAACTGCGCATTCCCCCAAGACCGAGCATTCCGAGAAGTACTGTTGTAAGAGTACCCATATCAAAGGTTGGTAATGCAACTTCATTTCCAAAACTATACATAATAAATGTAAGTAAAGGTTGCAAAATAAAATGA
>TARA_R100000278_G_scaffold7018_1_pt1 | contig 19382 bp, 22 predicted proteins | sample TARA_R100000278 | Tara Oceans TARA_R100000278 (sample SAMEA2620755) | marine metagenome | biome: marine biome (ENVO:00000447); feature: deep chlorophyll maximum layer (ENVO:xxxxxxxx); material: "saline water (ENVO:00002010), including plankton (ENVO:xxxxxxxx)" | depth 66 m | reverse complement strand
AGAACAAATTGAAAGAAAAGCAAAAGGTGGTGACATGGAAGCCTTCTTTGAGCTTGAAAAAATTCAACAGCGTGAAGCTGAGATTAAACAACTATTTATTTACAGTGGTCGTCCCGGACTATGGGAGGATTACCAAAAGTTTATTATTAACCGGAAGCAATTAAAAGAAAATGAACGTAAACGAATTGAACAAGCGAAAGCCCGTAAAAAAAGACTTATTAAAGAATGGTGCATTGGCACTGCTGTTACCATTGCCGCCCTTTCTGCTATTGGGATTTGCGCTTACTTATTATATTGGCTCATAACGACAAAGGGCAAATAAAATGGATTGGCAAAACTGGGCACAATAAAATGTGGACTGTATACGGAATAATCACAATAGCTATGCAACCGGGTTTTTTGCAAATAGTAGATCGTAAAGAATACGAAAATCCACAGGATTGTTTTGAAGAAGCAATGGTGATGATGCAAAACGAAGAAGACCCACGAGGAATGTCTTGCATACCCGTACCAGACGATAAAAAGACAACCATATAACAGAGTAGGCGGAACAACATGATTTGGGGAACAGTATTAAGTGGAGTTGTTGATTTAGCCAAGGGCTGGGTACAAGGCAAAGCAGAAGAACGTAAAGTAAAGCACGAGGTAAAGCTTGAAAAGTTACGTACAGATGCAGATTGGGAAGCTCGCATGGCGGATGCTACAAAGTCTTCTTGGAAAGATGAGTATCTTATAGTATTATTGACACTTCCTCTCTGGTCACTCGCATACGCAGTGACATTTGATTCCCCTGAAGTTATTGCCCGTGTCAAAGAAGTATTCATCGTACTCGCTGAACTTCCAGAATATTATCAATATTTACTCTATGCGGCTGTTCTAGCCTCATTTGGGTTGAAAATAAAAGATATGATTAAGAGATAAGGAGACCATTATGACTGAAGAAAAGAAGCACACATGTTGTCACGATCATGCAAACGGAGAAAATCATCAGCACGAAGAAGGACATGAGTGTTGCCACGAGCATGAAAATGAAAATACAGATACAGAGGAAAAAGAGTGAGTTTCTCTTCTGTAATTGAAATGGTTCTTCATCACGAAGGTGGTTATGTCAATCACCCATCCGATCCGGGTGGTGAGACGAAGTACGGCATTAGTAAACGTGCCTACCCCGAAATTGACATAGTTAGCTTAACGGAAGAAGATGCAGGAGAAATATACTTTAGAGATTACTGGTCCAAGATCAAGGGCGATGATTTGCCTCCCGCTGTTGCTTGTGTTGTCATGGATTATGGTGTCAACTCAGGCATCTCTCGTGCGTCCACAGCACTGCAACGTGCCTGTGGAAACGAGGAGGGTGACGGCATCATCGGCCCCCACACACTTGCCTCAGTATGGACTACAGTTAAAAACAAAGGAGAAGAGTACGTAGTGAATGAGGTCACTCGTATTCGCCAAGAATTTATTCGTGGTTTATCTATCTATGAAACATTCGGTAAGGGATGGGAGCGTAGGATTGATGAAACACGCGCCAAGGCTATGGAGCTAATTTAAAATGTTTAACGAAGGTCAGATGAATCGCATCGCTGAGAAGCTTGGCTATCAAGGACCGATGTATAAATTTAATGAGTTCTTGGCTAGTAATCCGGGTGCTCAACGTGCGTACACTGGTCTAGAAAATAAAGCTAAAATGCTTAACATGGCTCGCGGCGGTGCTGTAGTTAAAATGCAGGAAGGGGGTATTACACAGACATCTGAAGGTGTAGGTGCACCGACAGTAGGTCAGGCTGTGCCTCAACAAATACCATATGGTCCACAGCTAGATGCATCAGGTCAGCCTGTACAAGAACAAGTATTAGATACAGAAGGTAATCCTGTACTTGATCCTGAAGGCAACATTATGATGCAGAATGTAATGCCTACAATTGCTGATGTTTCTGGGCAACGTATGTTTCAGCCCGGTTTACCTATGGGTGGACAACAGTTAGCGCAAGGCATTGAGTTTGGCACACAACAAGCTGTAGGAGATGTCGGGCAGTTAGGCACAGCACCACAGGCTGACATGCCGACTGTTGCACAAACTGCACAAGCGCAAACACCATTTACTCCAAATGCACAACAGTATCAAGCGATGCTTGCATCAGGTCAGGTGCCTTCGACTGCCCCTGCTATCGGATCTGTATCTGCACCTGCAGTAGCGCAGACCCAAGTGCCCACATCGACAGATGTTGCGGAACAGCAAGCGGCACAAATAGATCAGGCGGTACGTGTTCAGGCACCAGATGCTCGCACATTATCTGCTAAAGAATTAGTGCAAGCACCTGCGGATGCAATGGTAGCGGCACAGTTTGCTGAACAAGTAGAGGCGGCGCAAGCTCAGCCCACAGAACAGGCTACTGTACAAGGCCAGTTAGCAAACTTGATGGCTCAGTTTGAAGATGGGGAAACACCTACATGGGCGGCTGGAGCTATCCGCAACGCAACAGCTATTATGGCCCAACGTGGATTAGGTGCATCTTCTCTTGCGGGTCAAGCTATTATTCAGGCGGCTATGGAGTCTGCATTGCCTATCGCAGTTCAAGATGCGCAAACAATGTCTCAATTTGAGATGCAGAATTTATCTAATCGCCAAGCTCGTGCAATGCTAGCCGCACAGCAACGTGCTCAATTTATTGGTCAACAGTTTGATCAAGAGTTCCAAGCTCGTGTTGCTAATGCGGCACGTATTTCTGACATCGCTAATCTTAACTTTAGTGCAGAACAGCAGATTGCTCTTGAGAATGCACAACTAGCACAGACAGTCGATCTTAATAACTTGTCTAACAGGCAGGCTGTACAGATGGCTAACATTGCTCAGATTGCGCAGTTAGAGATGTCTAACTTAAACAATCGTCAACAGGCGGCTGTGCAAAACGCTCAAGCATTTTTGCAAATGGACATGGCTAATTTATCTAACACTCAACAGACAACGATGTTAGATACACAAAATACAATGCAAGCATTATTGTCTGATCAGGCGGCTGATAATGCCGCTCGTCAATTCAATGCATCCTCACAAAATCAAGTTGATCAGTTCTTTGCTAATTTGCAGACTCAGGTGTCCCAGTTTAATGCGACACAGTCAAATGCGATGGAACAATTTAACGTAGAGCAAGAGACTGCAATTGACAGATTCAACACTGAAATTATCAGTCAACGTGATCAATTTAATGCTCAAAATGAGATTGTGATTGCACAATCCAATGCTCAATGGCGTAGGGAAATTGCTACTGCTAACACAGCCGCTATTAACGAAGCTAACAAAAATAATGCACAGGCTGTATTAAATATTAGCGAGCAGGCATACGCTAATATGTGGCAAATATATGAAGATCAGATGGAATATGCATGGCGCACCGCTGAAAACGAACTACAGCGTGTTAATGATCTTGCTGTTGTTAAGTTACAAGCAGACGCAAATCTAAAACTTGCTGATCTTAAAGCAGATGCTGAAGCTTCATCTGGGCTGGGATCATTCTTAGGTACAGTGGCATCTGGATACTTAGCGCAGAAAAATATTATTAGGTTGGGGTAGTAAGAGGTAATTATGTTAGATGCTAAAAACAATGCCGCATTAAGGGCATACATGAATTTTAAAGATTACCGACAGACCATTGAAGCAATGGATAATAATAAGTCTGCGCCAGCCACAAAAGAAAAAAAGGGTTTGATGACATACTCTAAAAATCTTATGCCTAAACAAAATAGAATTGTAGGTAATGCACAAGATAAAGAGCTAAGAAAAGTATTGGAATATGTACAATTGATTGAGGGCATGAAAGGTGGCAATTGAAAAAGAGATCAAACTAACTGCCCCAGTGCCGGGAATGGCATTGACTGCTGAGCCCAAGTCTCGACCGTGGCGCAGACCTTATGAAATGACAACTATTGATGAAGTTGCGACATATTACATGGACCGCATGATGAACCCTGAGTTCACTGATGGTCTAGCTGAGCAAGTAGAAGTTGGATTCCCATTAGCGTTTATTGCAGATGTATGGATCACAACATCTACAATGGAAGGTGTCCACTCTGTAGATCTAGGTGCGCTTGCATCTCCTGTAGTCATCGAGATGATGAAAGCACTGTTAGATGCTGAAGGCGTATCCTACGAAGTTGGTGATGAGCGCGATGAAATAAAGATGTCTGAGAAAGAGATGATTAAGCTTCGTGATGATCTTGTAGGTAAAAATGATTTAGAGTCAGCAGACATGCCTGAAATGACTGAAGAAGTAGCAACTGAAGAAATGCCTGAAGAAGAACAGCAGGCACCTCGTGGTCTGATGAGTAGGAAGCAATAATCATGGGTATTAATTGGAAAATTGTCTTAGGTAAAATGGGTGAAACCTTGGCGACCAGAGAAGACGAGTACCGTAAGTTTGCTACTGATTACTTTACTAAGAAGTTTGAAACTCGTGCTGAAGAGAAACGAGCTTTCGACGAAAAGATTCGTGAACAAAAGCGAGAGATAAACAAAAAGATTGATGCATTACGTGCTGAAGGTTTGACTGACACACAGATTGCTAATGGCCTTAACACGTACAAAGAAAACTTCTTTGCTGTTGTTGCAGATGATTTAAGTGATTATAAAAAGTCGGACAACTACAAGTACCTTATAAGCCAAGACCCAACTGGCGGTAAGTTTCGTGACTTTTACAAGGAACGGTTTGATAACTTAATTGCAACTGAATCTCAACAAGGTCTGCAACTTGATCCTGTTGTACAGGGACTGCTTGATAAGTTCCCTGAACCAACTGAAACACCAGAAATTGCTCAGTCTATCTTTGGATTCGATTACACCAAAGGCATTCGTGACGACATCAAAGGCCTCAGTAAAGATACTAATGTACCTGACTATGATGCGCCTGCAGGTTTAACGGGTTTATCAAGTCTGTTAAGCGGAACAATACGCGATGTGCCGCAACAACAAACTTATACAGGTACTATGCTGGATAAACAGATTGTAAAACGCCTGCAAGTTAAATATGGTGACTTTAAACTTAATGTGGACTCAACACGATTTGAGACTACTGGCGAAAAAGATCAGAAGAAATTAGACAAAATTAAAGCCGCAAATGCGGAGGCTGTAAGAATACAGCAAAAATTTAACGAAGAAAGAAGTAAAACACCTCCGGGTTCAATGGAGGGTGGTATGTCAGATGCAGAATTGCTAGATAAAGTAGTTCAAGATCTAGGTGTAGTATCTACTACTAGCGATAAAGCAGAGGGCGATAAAGCAGAGGGCGATAAAAAAGATGAAGATACTACTGCAACAACATCTTCAATAAGCAAATTTATGACAGATAATCCTGAGTCAGCTATTACAAAAGCTTTTGAAGAGGGCGATGCAGTTAATATAAGCCGCGCAGACATGCTTTCGATTATAAAAAGAGCAAGTGGTGAAGAGAAAATTGAGGATATACTAAATGAGTACGATTTAACGCAAAGTCAAAGAATAAGAATAATGCGTAATATAGCTACAGCTATAGTAGACACCCCCGACAAAATTTCAGAAATTTTAGGAAGTACCGCTGTTGAAGAAATAATGCCAAAGGGGAATATGGCGAGGCCCGACCCAAGTAAAATTGGAGATAGCAGAAAGTTTAAAGCCAAAAAGAATTTAGAGAACAAGAAAGCAAAGGCTTGGGATGAAACCTATGGAGCATATTTGAACTCAGACGGAACGCTAAAAGAAGGTATTACACAAGATCAGCTAGACTCTGCTTTACCGTTGATAAAGCGTAAATATGAAGAAGCATTGGAAAATTAAATGGCAGAGCAATTAAAAAAAGAAGATGTGATTAATGATCCTCAATTCATACGGGATGCATCAGATTTTCTTATAGAAAGAACTGGTAAAGCACACACTAGCCGCGAAGAAATTTTTGAAAATTTTCTAAGCCACATGCGGTTTCATAGTAGTAATGATATTACTCCCGTAAGGGATTTAATGTTTGCGCAAAAAGCTACCCCAGAAATGAGAGATAAAATGGCTCGCCTGTTTCAAACTTTTGATCAGTTAGAGCCAAACGCCAATGAAGATTTACTGGAAATAGCAACAGACTATGGTATTTCGGTTCTTTCTTCTCCATCTACATGGTTGGGATTTATTACTGCAGGTGCAGGTAAAGTTGCATCTCTGGGTGCACAGCAAGCCGCTAGAACGGGTGTAAGAGGATTACTGTACAAAAGTATTGCTCAAGCTCCTAAAACGTCTGGTGCGCTTGCAGGAGCGACTGTAGAAGGCACTGCTGGGTTTGGTCAAGAAAAAGCGCGGCAAATGGCTCGTGTGGAAACTGGTGCGCAGGCAGAGGAAGATGCGACTGCATTAGGTACTACAACTGTAATAGCAGGCGCACTTGGTGGTGTTGGTGGTGCGTTAACAGGATTACTTAAAAAGCGTCAGGTAGATAAAGCATCAAAATTGCTAGACAATGCCAATGAAGCAACTAGAGAAGCTACAGAAAAAGCTACTGCACGTGCTGAGCAAACTATTGCAAATAATGCGGATAAGGCAGACGGCGTTAAAGGAAAGTTACGTCCATTAGATGAAGAAGCAGTTAAAGAAGGCACGGAGTTGCGTGAGCAATTAAGTGCTAACGAACTATTCATATTTGATATGGATATACCGACTAAGAAAGCTATCACTGCGGCGGCTATTGATCTTATTGGTCCTGAAGATTTAACTAGAGATTCACAAAAGCGTATCACAGAAATTGTAGCAGATCGTATCCGTTCAGGGAATCTGACCACACAGAAAATAGATAAGATTGCTAACGACTATAACTTATCTAGTGAACAGCTAAGTCTTATTTTTACTGCTGACGTATCTGATGCGGCACGTACACTGCAACTGCAAGGCCAGTTGAAAAAAGGAGTATTAAAGAAGCTGGCATCAGATATAAAAGATTTGTCTAATGAGGTTGTTGATGCAGAAGGTAATGTTACTCGCACAGGGATTGCTCTTAGCGAACAACAAAGTGAATTCATTGCTGACGTTGCGAATGGTTTAGGTTTCTTAGCAACAGAAACATTAGGTGGTCTTAAAGGCTTTGAGCGTATGCGCCGTGCAATCTTAACGTCACAGCCACAGACCACGATTCGTAACTTTGCAGGCGGTGCCGCACGTATCTTAATCGATATGCCTGAAACATTGATTGAGAATACAACTCGCAAGATTTTGAATGTGTTCGGTGCTAAATACACAAAGGATTCATTTCGTAGTGACTCTTTAAGTATTTTAAAGTACTTAGCACCAATATCACCTACAAAAGAAAACAGGGTAGTAGCTGATGTCATAGCCAATTTGTATGAAAGCAGAAACCCAGAAGCCGCACAAAGATTGTTTGGTACTTTTATTGACTCTGCTTATGTAGCAAACAAAGGGAAAACTGGTGGGTTCTTAGAAGGTGTAGGTGCGGCACTTAACTTTGCTAACAGATTTGCTGATAACTACTATAAAAAAGCCATCTTCGCAGGCGAGCTTAACCGCTACGTCAAAGGTGCAACCATCAATGGTAAAACTGGCCGTGACCTGATACAGGTTATATCAGATGGAGACTTCAACAAAATTGACTCCAAGTTATTTAATAAAGCAACTGACAAGTCCTTTGAACTTCTTTATCAGAAATATCCAACAGGTAAAGGTATAGCAGGTAAGGCGGCACGTTTATATCTTGAGGCAGATAAACAAGCCGGGTCAGGTATATTACTTGGTACACTGATTCCATTCCCACGATTCGTTGCCAATCAAATCGAATTTATTTACGACCATGCTCCAATCATCGGAATTTTGTCATCTAAATCCGCACCTGAAAAAGTTGCAAAGCAGATTACCGGCGTAGGCATGATTATGGGCGCATATGGTATGCGTGTAGCTAATGGCGAAGAGAACATGTGGTATGAATATGAGAATGAAGATGGGTCAGTCACTGACTTACGTCCATTCTTAGGCCCACTGTCGATGCCATTTTACATGGCCGATTTATTGTACAGACACTACGACTCGGGCAGAACTAACACAGACAATGTCAACGCAATTGTAAAGGCGGCAGATGCAAAAGTTGTATCTGAAATTATGATAGGTTCTGCACTCCGGGTTGGTGCAGGTGCGTACTTTGCTGAAACAGCTTTACCTGAAATGGTTGATTGGGCGGCAGGTGTCGGCGAAGACAGTGACTTTATATCTAGCCAAAAGTTTGAACGTGCGATGGCCCGTTTTGCAGGAGACTATGTAGCAACATTTTCATATGCAATGCCACTGGCTGTTGCTCGTGATTTATATAAGATTACAGATGCGGAAGCTAGACTTGTTAATGAAACAAATGGTCAGGTTACATTTGGTGATATCTTCACTGTACGTGCATCACGTGCGCTACCACAGCCATTAAAAGACAAGAAACTAGAGGGTTTGGAAAAAACGCCTCTTGTTAAAAATCGTTACGTAATAACATCCGAAGAGCCTACAGAAACTCGTGATCCAGCTACAACCGCACTTACTGGTCTCGCCCGTTCACGGCCAAAGAGTGAGCTAGAGAAAGAATTAGCTACACTCAACATGACTGCCTATGACATATACAAGCCAATCCCATTTGGACCGGCTGATGTATTAGTGCGCAGGGAATTGTCAGGCAATGGGCGTCTGCCATCACTGTCTGAGTACATCAAGCCACTGATTCGCAGTGAGCGTTACAATGATTCAGACAAAAAGACAAAAAAAGTATTACTTAGAAACATTTCAAGAGATTATGTATCACAAGTCCGTGGTCAGGTGTTTGATGTTTTATTAACTCAAGCTAGCAATAAAAAAATTGACTACTCAGTTGAAGAAGTAATGCGGTTAAAATTTGAATCTGAGCCAGTTGATAATAGAGATATGTCTGTTGTTGAGTTCAGAAATCTAAAAGGCAGAAAGCCAGATCTTAAAAACGAAGAAGATCTAAAGCTACTGATTGAGATATCTAAGCAGTTTGTTAAACAGTTTTAATAATAAAAAGCCCCTCATTGCGAGGGGCTGTGAGTGTGTAGCCAATGCGGGTGCACTGACTAGCGGGTGGGACTGTGAGTCAATGCATCAAAGTATGCGGCATTAAATCCACGTTCCCATTCCCTAAATTGAACATCGTCCTTGTGTTGGTATGGGTTCTTTGTGAATCCCCGCCTAAACGCTTGATAACCTTTTTGAAATTGAATCTTCAAAGGCACGGAGCGCACTTTAGACATTGATAACTTCCTCCATGTAGTTATATGCAGATTATATCAAATGTCAAGTACAATAACTAGTGTTATTTGCGCATCTTTCTTTTCATGTATCTGATGGTAGCCTCCAGTTCTTTGATTTTTTGATTAAGTTTTGCGAATTCCTGCTTAACTTGATCTGAACTCATGCGGCTTGCCACCCCCAATCATCACCGTCCATACCTGCGGCATTGTAGTCTGTCACAACGCCCTCAAAGAAATTCTTGTGTGAATCTCCTGAGATCACCCAATCTACCCATGGTAGTGGATTCTCTTTTACTTTATAATTACCTTTCAGTCCTAACTGAATCAGTCGTCTGTCTGCGATGTACCTAATATATTTTTTAACTTCTTTTTGGCTGAGTCCTTCCAAATCTCCCATCTCATACGCAAGTTCAATAACTTTGTCTTCAAGAGCAACTGCATCTCTAACCATTTGATAGATATCTGATTTAAATTCATCTGTCACAATCCTTGGGTGTTCTTCACAAAATGTGCGGAATAGTTGTGTCATACCTTCACAGTGCATTGTTTCATCGCGAATAGACCATTCGACAATTTCACACATGCCACGCATTTTACCGTAGCGTTGGTAGTTGAGTAGCATCACAAATGCCGAAAACAATGACATACCTTCGTTAATCACAGAACGTGCTACGGCTTTTGCTAGCCCAGATTGTGTGTTTACATCAATATTAGCCATAAACTCAATCTTGTCAGCCATCTGCTGATACTCTAAGAAAGCTGAGAACTCTTCTTCGGGCAGTCCTAATGTGTCGTTGAGTAAAGCGTAACTACGCTGATGAACAAATTCACGATTAGCAAAGCTAGTAAGCATAGCCCGTATTTCGTTATTCTTGAATTTAGGTATGTAAGACTCCAAGTAGTTTGTTCCAACTTGGACATCCGACTGCGTAAAGAGTCTAAGGATCTGTGTAATGTGGTTTCTTTCGACATTGGTTAACTTCCCATTGTTCCATTGTGCAACATCATCCTGAAGTTTAGCTTCCCATTCACCCCAGTGTACCTTCTCATGAGAGATTGCTTTTTCCACAGCCCACGGATACTGAAACGGCTTGTATGTTTTTGATTCTTGAAGCAAAGGCATGGATTACTCCGATTGTTGTAATTAAAAAAAGCCCACCGAAGTGGGCATGAGCAATGAGTAGTTATACTCAGCGAGGGAAATTAGTCAACCGATTTTTTACTCAATTCATTGCGCAATTCGTTAACCTGTTGACGCAATTGAATAATTTCATCTGCGGCCTTTTGTGCTAAGGCTTCCGGGATAACTTTTGTCTCCCAACCTATGTCTGTTTCATTCATTGTTTCTAGTGTTTGAGCCTGACGTAATATCTTAACTAAGTCAAACTCTTCATCAAAATCTTTACTCATGGTCTTCATACCCCTCATGTTCATCATCATAACAGCCATGTAGTTGTGTAAAAAACTCATCTAATCCTGAGTAACACATGGCGCAGAACGCTACAGGAAGTACACCTAAGTATCCATCAATACCACCCTCAAGCTCAATGTCAAACTCGCAATGGCACACTGAACATACTAATTCATTATGGCTTCTATCTCTCTCTGTAGTCACGTATTCTGCTGGACCCACCGCTATACGTAATAATTTTTTTCTTGCCATCTAATCATCCCTGACAACTAATACACTCTGCTGTATCCTCATCAGAGAAATCTTTTAACGCATTGCGTTCAATTAACGCACCTACTTTGTCTGCAGACACACCTGCGTTAGTACGCAGATAATACAAACCTTTTAATCCCTCCTTCCACGCTTTAATGTGAACAGAGTTGACGTAAGATTTAGAACTACCGGCAGGGAAGAAAAGATTTACCGATTGCCCTTGGCAGATGAACTCCTGTCTCTTCGACGCATGTTCAACAACCCACGCCTGATCGAGTTCAAAGGCCGTTTTGAAAACGCTCTTCTCGTGGTCACTGAGGAAGTCCAAATGCTGGACAGAGCCTTCTGAAGCAATGATGCTTTTCCATGTGGCTTCAGTATTTTCACCGTGTTCCTCCAATATACGTTCTAAGGCTTTGTTCTTAACCAGATGCGCACCTGCACGAGTTCTGTGCGTGTACGCATTTGACTTGATAGGTTCAATAGACGCTGAGCACCCGCATATAATAGATGAGTTAGCATTCGGAGCAATCGCAAGTAGGTGAGCATTGCGTCGCCCTGTACCCGCCATATCAGGTGATTCACCTCTTTCCTTAGCCAACTCATGCGTAGAGTCCAAGGCATCTTCTTTAATTTTCTTAAAGATTTGATAGTTTTCACTAGCCGCCTGCCAAGAATCCCATGCAATACCTTTGTTTTGTAGATATCCATGAAAGCCCATTGCGCCTAAACCAATGGACCGTTCCATATATGCACTAAATTTAGCTTTTTCTATTTCTTCGGGAGCATGGCGGATAAAGAATTTAAGGACGTTGTCCAAGAGTCGTACCAAGTCTTGAACCATTCTGCTGGTTCCCCACTCGTCCCACTTTTCAAGGTTGACTGAGGAGAGACAGCAAACTGCTGTACGTTCTGTAGATGTTGCGAGATGTATTTCATTGCAGAGATTAGAGCCTCTAATTGATAATCCAAGTGCTCTTTGAGAATCCGGTAACCCTCTGTTTGCTGTGTCGATAAAGTTGAGATATGGGGAGCCTGTTCTGAAACGAGCTTCAAGTATTCTCTGCCACAACTCTCTAGCTTGGATTGTACTTCTGATAGCTCCTGAATCAGGGCATCGTAATTCCCATTGTTCTCCATGTTGTACTGCCTCCATAAAAGCATCTGTAATGTTAACTGCATTAAACAGGTTGAAACACTTCCTGTTTACGTCCCCACCAGTGGGAACTTTAAAGTTTATAAACTCAATGATCTCCGGGTGAGATACATCAAGGTATGCCGCATAAGATCCCTTGCGGGTCTTGCCTTGTTTATAAGCTGTCATTTGTGAATCGACAACTTTCATAAACGGTATTACACCGGGTGCCTTATCACTTACGGGGCGAACAGAGGACCAATGACCTCCTACACCACCGCCCTTCACAGACAGCCACGCTACCTCAGAGTTATGCTCAATAAGAGAATCCAGAGTATCATCAACGTATGTGAGAAAGCAACTAATAGGAAGCCCTTTCGAGCTACTGTCGGCATCTGGTGCGTTAGACAAAACTGGACTAGAAAACATAAACCAACGGTTGCTAGCGTAATCATAAATGCGTTGAGCAAAATCATAGTCGCCCTCACAATAAGCCACGGCCGCACGTGCAAATGCTTGCTGTGGGGATGTTTCATTTTGTAACATGTAATAATCTTTAAGTAGAGCGATTCCTTGCTCTGATAAATCAGCGTCTCTGCTTAGATCTATCTGTATTCCCAGATAATCTACTTGTCCCATTAATCAAATCCTTCAATAGAGATTTCACATTTTTTGAGTTCTGCGCCCGGAATGTCATACATACACGCATCGAGCACATCTTGGACAATCTCTGTGATTCCATCTTCATGTCTATGTTCTGGCGAAACTTCAGTTATATCGATTTCAAATTGTAAGTCAACCTTTATTTCGACCGACATTACCAATTAACTCCTTCCGTTTTTCGCATCAACTCAATCATCTTTTGCAGATACCACTGAGCTTTACGTGCGTTTTCTATCGGATCACCTTTGTTCCAAAGACGATGTAACATGTACTTTAGAACATTTCCGCGACAATACGAAATAGCATCATACTCTCCTAGCACATCTACAATAATATCATAGGTTTCAAACTGTCCGGTATTGTAGTGTTTGGGTTTTGTGACCATGTCAAAAATTTCATCTTCAACAGTGTCTTCAATTATCGCGTTTAAATCAGCATTCAACTCAGAACGAATATCTTTTAAGCTCATTACGCGCTTCCATGAGTCTTAGAATTAAAGTTTAATGTGAACACGTTACCTTCCTTAGTAAAGTTTGGCTTTTCATCTTTTTCTTCTATTGCATCTACAAATTTAAAAATCAAATCTTCATTGAGAGATAAAAACGCTTCTCTGACATACTCAAAAAACTCTTGGTCCTGTTCCATAAGAGATATAGTATTTGCCATGATGCCGCAAACACTACGAATTTGCATTAGTTGGTCTTCAGTCAAATCGTGATTAACTTCTTCTTCCATGTGACAGCCGACCATACCATCCCATTCGCCTTTGTCATCAAACTCAGGAGTAATAACTATAGCAAACGATGTTTCTTTCTTCTCTTCTGACATTATATTACCTGATAATTTTAGTGAATGGAAAAGCCACTAGTGTGGAAGGATAATGCTTGATTGGTTTTTTCTTTTCGTTAATCCATTCCTGCGGCACGTCTTTGTCTGCGTACAAAAATCCGTGTTTTTCACACCAATTTGCATAAGTTGTTTTCGCACCCTTTCGCAGTTTAGAGTTGCTATTACTAAATACAAATCGAATATCGAGATGGGGATGTTGTTTTTTAATCGCGAGATGTTTCATGCGATCAGCCGGGATGAATCGACCTTTTGTTTCGACAATAATTCCGTTAGGAAGTAAAAAGTCAGGCGTGTATTTTCTATACGTCAGATCTTCCCATTCTATCTTTAGGCATTCGTATTTAGCATTACACTTTCGTCCCCGCAAAGAGTCGCGAACAATTTGCTCTAGTCCTGATCGATAGCCATATCTAAGCGCGTTTTTTCTTATTAAACTTTTCTTGTTGGTACTCATCCGATATCTCTACGTAAGGTATGATAGGCGGCTCTTTTGCTTGCGATACAAGAGATGGTAACTCCTGTAGTTCAGGCCAACATTTATGCCTGTATCTACACCAACTGCACTCTTCACCTAATATTTTATTTCCGGTGAATTTTCTACGAAATGTTTCTTCAATCGAATCAAAGCACTTAACAAATTGATTTGATTCAAGTTTATCCGCTTTATCTGCAATTTCATCAACTATATCATCAACTTTTGGCTTCATATCCCACGCAGATACATATTTAAATTCGCCGTTTGCCTTGTTGATAACCCACCATCCGCCGGGATCAACACCTAAAGCTTTAGCGTATCCCGCAAGCTGACCTACGTAGCCAAAGGCATCATGTTCTTTAAGTGTTGCGTAATCTTTGAACTTGTTTTTGTAGGACCACTGCGACGCTGATTTGATATCATCCACATGACCATCCATGATCAAATCGTGTGTACCATCAATCTTGTGTTGTCCTGCAGTCAATGTTGACTTAAATCCATCGCTAAACTCTACACCAGCTTCAGTTAGTACACCCTTGAAGATAGCTTCTACGATGTCTCCAATCATCATGTTCATTAAAAAATTAGCGGGAGGTTCAATGCCTTCTTCTGGTTGATTTTTATCAAACCACAGTTGGCAGTAAGGTCTTCCGATGTTTGACATGCGTAAGCTAAACTTACGTTCCTTGCCATCAAACTGTTTTTGAACAGCTTCTTTTATATCCCTGACAATGCGAGCAATTGTGGCATCTGACATGCCACGCTTGCCTTTACGAACATCCTCTAGGTATCGATGTATTTTAATCTCTGAAGGATGTGTAACATTCACTAATCTTCACCAACTTCAATGTCAATAAAGTCTTCTACGAGCGCGTCATTCTCTGCTTTTACTTTTTCTGTGCGTTTCTCATTCCACGCAGAAACAATGTAATCATTGTAGTTATTAATCCACTCAAGAAAGTCACCAAATTTAGTTTGGTCTTCCTCTGTGAGATCAATTGACTTAGTAATGTCTAGGCTCGTTGTTGGCAGGTAAAACTTTGCTCCAGTTGGGATGGACCGCTCATCAGTCCCACACTCAATCCAGTGCTGTACTGGCAATCTACGTTGCTTAGCTAACTGAGTGAAAGGCTCACCCATAGTTTTAAAAGCCTCCCTGTTATCTACTTCCCATATAAAAGGGTGGACCTCCATGTCCTTTTCATTGCCATCCGCATCCACCGGATTGACAAGCTCAACCTCACCTAAAATGACGCGAACACGTTTGATCTGTTTGATCAGTGTCTTCGTGTCTTCAGGTAAGGATTGAAAGTCTTTAATGTAACCTGCGGGCTTACCACAATTAAGACCGCCTGTATTATCTTTCAAATCTCCATTAAGATCATCAGCCATCAATGTCTTAACATACAAATTATTTTTGGAGTCATAGCGTTTGTACATAAAACGCTGAACAAACACGCGAATCTTTACATTTTCTGCGTACACATAAACGTCATCTGGTAATTGAAGACGATACATGCCTGCGGGCACGACCTCCATATTCTTCATCTTACCTTTGACTTCAACCTGACCCATAACGGGCTGACTCCAAATGCGTAGGCGTGGCAGAGTAGACGATTTTGCTTTGCCATCAGATGACATGTCTTGTGACATGCCCATTGCTTTCGCCATTTCAACGAAATTCCCTGCGTTTAGGGTTGCTATTTGTGTTGTCATTTTGAGACCTCTTGTTGATCAAGCCAGTTTACACCTATTTTAGCCTCAAGTAAAAGGGGTACGTTGAAGTTAATTTTAAATTTAGTATCTATAAGAGATTTCAATTCCCTGTTTATATCATCGATGAGTGATACAACTTGCGTCTCCTCCTCCGGGTGCACATCGATTACCACAGAATCGTGCACTGAATTTACTAGCATGGACTTCATGTTACTAAGTCGATTAAATATTTCAATCAGCACAGCAGGAACAATGTCGGCAGTTGCAAATGACTGCACCGGATAGTTTTTGACTGCCGTAAAATCTGTGATGGTCCCATTTTTTCTCCGCTTGACATTGGGGAAGGCGAATTGTCTTCCGCTTGGAGTGGTAATTTTTCTGTGAGATAATACCTCTGTAGCTAATCGCTCGTGCCATCGTCCAATCCCTCTGTATTTATCTGTAAATTGTTCGTAGTACTTTGCTTCTGCAGATGTTCTTCCAAATCCCGTTGCTCCATAGAGCGGAGCAAATGTATGTGCCTTCGCCTCCTGCCTGCTAATTGTCTGACCCGCTTGCGAAATGACCTCCGCCGTGTACGAGTGGACATCAAAACCCTCCGTTACTTCCCTAATCGCAACTTCGTCCTGCGACAAAAATCCTGCCACACGAAACTCTAGTTGAGCAAAATCTGCTTCCATGATCTTGCCGTCATTCCAACGAGACACAAAAACTTTTTTTACAGGAAATGTACCACCACGTGGCATGTTCTGCATGTTAGGATCACGTCCAGAGAATCTGCCAGTGGCAGTCATATGCTGTGTCAGTCTGACATGGAGCTTACCATCAGGCTTGAGATAAGTCTTGATGCCATCAACAAAGCTACTTAAATATGTATCCAGTGCGCTAAGTCTGCGTATTTTAGATAAAAAGTTTACGGCCTCATCCATTTGCTTTGACTTAGCTATTCGTTCAAGATACTCAAGGTTAGATTTACTAGTGCTGAACCCATTAGCACTGTGCCACTTAACAGATGGGGCAGTGAACTTCAGGCCTGCTAGTTCATTGATTGGTTTGAGAATATATCCAGTGCCGTTGCATACACTACATTTGCTTGCATTTTTAAAGTTATCTCCGTTCTTCTTCTTTTTATAGTAAGTACCATTCCCCTTACAATCCTTGCACTGTTCCGCTTTAGTTTTACGCACTGGCGTAGTTGAACTAGTTATGAGTCGTTTGAACTGTTCCTGACTCATATAGGGATCAGCATCCATAGCCCACTGAGTTTTGTTTTTAGGCTTACGTGAGTACACAACCCATGACAACTGTTCAGGTGAATTTAAATTGATTGGGGTATCGCCCATCAGTTGTCTCACAAATAACTGCAATTCATTTTGTAACTGCGCTCGCTCTTGCTCAAATTGAGTACGAACCTCCTCCAGAGCTTCTGTATTGACCGTGAAGCCGTTCTGATAGATTCTGGCTAGTACCACACATGTTTCCATCGTTAGGTCCACCACGGGCATTAGAATGCGATTTACGTCATCCCGGTAGTCTAAGTTCTGTTCATAGTATAAAGAAAATGTGGTCTGTAGATCTGCGTACAGATACTCTTTAAGCTCTTCATATGGAATAGCATCGATGGACATACCCTGCTTCATGTAGTTCTTCAGAGTATCCTGTTTCTTAAAAGGCAAATCTCTGCGCTCAGCCACTGCTTCAAGAGATAGTGGCTGTTTTTGTGCTCGCTGTAACAAGTACTCAGCTAACATGGTGTCCCACACCGGGCCGTCATACTTAAATCCAGTTTCCCAGATCCACAGCAAGTCATGATTAATATTGTGACCGATCAATAATGTTGTTTTATCTAATATTGCTTGTATCTCATCGCAGTCTTTTTTGCGGTATTCGTATTTGCAATCATATTCAATGTGATCAAAGGTGTAGTGTTTAGGCTCCTCACCCTCCACCTGAATACCAATCATAACCAAGCTGTTTGTCGATTCGTATGGATCAAGATGAAGCTTGCCATCGCGCTTAGTCACAGTGTTTTCTACATCAAGAACAACTTTCATGTATTGACACCTTCCATAGCTCTTCAATAGATAAATTATAGCATGACGATTTGACAATATAACCATTGTCAGGATCTACGTCTCCTTTGTTCATATAGCGAGCTACTTCGTAGTAGGTCTTACGAGGTATCACGCCCAAGAACCATGCCACACTATAATCGTTTTTTACTCGTACAAATCCAAAGTGATTACACTGTTGATGTTCGCTCAGTTTAGCCACACTACAATCGTAATGCGGCAAAGGAGTGACTGATGTTCTTTTTGTTTTTACATCCACAGTTTCGCCATTAATCAAAATCAAATCATAGTCATAGGTGTTTTGTTGTGTAGCGTTAAGCAATTCAGCAGTTACTATTTCACCTATAAATCCTGCGACATTGCCCTGACCTTTAGTAATGCTGTTGTGAAGTTTACCCATTTCGACAGCCTGATCACGCGCTTTAATAAGTTGGTCATCCCTAACCAAAATTTCGATCATACAGTATATCGTCCCACCTTATATTCCAACCTGACTGTGATGTAACCATGCCACCCGGTCAGTTTATTTTTTACAGAATTAATGTGGCGTTGATAGTCATCTTCCTCCTGTCCCTCAATTGGAGGATTCTTACTAATCAGCAACATGAGGTCAGCCTCCGATGCCTTGCCAGTTTTACTGCCTTCCATCATAGATTGATTCAAGATAATTTTACCTTCAGCTTCAGCCGATAACTGTGACATATAGAACACTGCACATTCGTATTCCTTAGCTATTTGTCTAGCATGAATCGCGCAGTTCTTTAATCCTTCGTGTGATTGATCGCCTGCAAATTTATCCCCCATATCGATAACCAATATGTCAGGACTATAAGTTTTACATACAGACTCCACCCATGCCATATCCCGGCCAGTTGCATCTTTGATCTTAATGTTTTCTTTGAGCTTGGCCCATCTCTGTTGAGCGGTGCGTGGACTCGCTTTAATCTCTTTGAGAGTCATGCCCGATGCGGCAGTAAGATATCTGGCCCCCACACGGTGCGTCCCTTCCTCATTGCAAAGCACAACGCATTTCGCTCCTTGATGCGCAAAGCCATCTGGGCCTGCGATCATGCTTGCATGGAATGAAGTTTTACCAGTGTTAGGTCTTGCTCCTATGACAATCAGGTGACCATCATTAACACCCTCTATACGGGTAGCAAGTGTGGGGATATTAAAATGCCAACGTGCCTCAAGATCATTTTTCTCAAGCAATGTTTCGATTTCTAAGTCGTCCCACTCGATATTTAAGTCGGGCAGAAAGTCATCGTTGTGTCTCTCAATAATTCTGCGCAGGGGTTCAAGAGATGACTGCGTACCGTTTACGAATGAATAGCCTATGTTAGCTATGTCTTCTCCCAGATACCGTTGAAAAAGTTTACTTAATATTTCTTGTGCTACGTCTTCGCCCAGTGGGGATTGTTCACGCAGTTTTTTAAATACACCCCGGTAATAAAGCTTTTGAGAACCAGAAAGTGTAGGGTCTGCCGCGAAGAAAAGACCTTCGACTTCATCGACAGTTAAGTCTCGATTGTACTTATCCATCGCCGCATC
>TARA_R100000278_G_scaffold27401_1_pt1 | contig 19406 bp, 26 predicted proteins | sample TARA_R100000278 | Tara Oceans TARA_R100000278 (sample SAMEA2620755) | marine metagenome | biome: marine biome (ENVO:00000447); feature: deep chlorophyll maximum layer (ENVO:xxxxxxxx); material: "saline water (ENVO:00002010), including plankton (ENVO:xxxxxxxx)" | depth 66 m | reverse complement strand
GAAGGTCATCCTGAACATGGCGGCGAGGAGGGTTCCCTTCCTCCCCGAGGGCCATGTCTACGAGGGATGGGACGGCGACAGGAGTGGCCTGATACCACCAGCACATGAGGAGTGGGACTGATGAGCATGAGGGACGCACCAACCAACTACCCAGATGGGATGACGGCTGCGGATCACGCGTACCTCGATGGTGACCACCCACCGTGCGAGCATGAGCACTGGGTGATTGACACGAGCAGCAATCCAGTCGAGGAGTACTTCAACGACAGCGAGGCTGAGGGTACTATCATGCTGAGAGTAATCTGTGAGGACTGCAACACCATTGGCTACGTGGAGTACGAGGCCAAGTTCAGGGAGGTTGTCTTCGATGTATGACGACAGGGACTATGACAAAACCATGATGAGAGTATCCGACTTCATGCCCGGTGGATACATCAACGACAATGGCCACAAGAGGTCGCTCGTTGATGCTGACTTCCATGCGGTCATCGACGACGAACCCATGCCCATGTTGTTCTCCATGCCGGTCAAGACCTGCTTCGACGAGTGCCCAAGGTGCAGATCGGAGACGCACGAGGATGGGTTCGTCGCCGTCTTCGAGGGTCATGTGCTAATGCCATGCTGGGAATGCAAGAGCATCGTTATACTTACAAACCAAGAAGCAGACGAGATAACTCCCGATTGGAGGCGTGAACTATTATGACGTTTGAAGTAAATGAGGATATGAAGCAGTGGGCGAAAGAGCATTTTGGGTCGATAGGCATCGGTGGTATATGGTCACCTGATGGTGCTGGTCTGACCTATCAGAAGGTGGACGAGAACACATGGAAACTCGTGAAGAGGATGAACCATCCTGATGTCATGGAGAACCATGCGAGGTTCGCCACGCTGATGATGTCGGTGGGCATCAACATGGCGGAGGGCGAGCAGGTGGACTACGAGCCACCCACGAACCCGGAGCAGGCCTACATCATGGAGCAGCAGCACAAGATGGAGATAGCGCAGACATGGACGCACGACTGCGGCAAGAGAATCTGTGAGATGGATCTGGACAAGGCCGTCGCCCACTTCGTCAGCGACCAAGAGGTGCTGCTTGAGACAGGTGACACCGACACCGTCGAGGTGTGGGCGTACAAGTTGCAGTGCCCGGAGTGCGATGGGGAGATCAACATGGACCCCGATGACTACCACCTGCTTGCCGGTGATGACCTGTTCATGCAGTTCGTCGACTCTGACGGCACCGTTCTCAGGGCCATGACAAGGAGGCAGATGATCGAGACTGCGGATGCTAACGAGTTGGGAGTGCTCGTGGGCACGTCCTCTCCGAACACAGGGGCCAAGGTCCCACCGTGGATGTGGGGAACGTACTGCAGGGTGATAGGAGATGAGGAGGAGTGAGTGCTAGGATCATCGAGCACTGCAGAAGATGCGGTGCACGAAGGATCATGTGGAATCATCACGATGGCACCCTTCTGTGCAAGGAGTGTTTCGAGGATGTCAGTACCGAAGAATAAGCACAAGGGAAAGTACTGTGCGAACTGCAAGAGGCAGAGGAACCTCGTGTGGGACCCGGAACACAAGTTGTGCTATGACTGTTTGAGAAGGTGAGAGTAATGGGAGAGGAGCCGATATGGAGAACTTCCAGCATGGAAGGAAAGTGGATGGACGGAAAGGGAGACGTGGCTGTCAGGCGCGTCGACTACTACGACAAGATATGGGTGGACTTCCGAATCATGAACATGAAGGAAGGTAAGAATCAACACACGCGTCATGGACTGAGACTGACGGTGGAACAACTGAGGGAACTGATGCCAAGACTGAGGGAGTTCTTGGATGAGGTTCAAGATGAGATGGAAGCGAAGGAGAGGATTGGAGATGCCAAGCAGCCATGACAGGAAGATGACGACAGCGCTGCGGCACTCGATCCACGGACAGTCGAAGGATTACACGATCCACCTCTCCGTTGCTCTTCAGATACCCGTGCCTGTGGTGGAGAAGGCCAAGGAACTACACGAGGTCATGTTGAAGCACCCACTGTGGGACAACAGGAGAACACCACACGGCCTGCTCGTTGATTGCCTGTACATCACCGCCAACCGCAACGGACACAAAATCACAGTGAAGAAAATGGTCGAGGTCTCGAAGAAGGTGCTAGAGATCAGCACACAACCAAGACCGAGGGAGTGGACCGACGCATACTCCTTCGTGGTAGAGGAGGTGCTTGGGTGAGGTTCACTCAAGCGTCGAGGATACATGAGTCAATGAGGATAGGGAGACCCAAGGCCAGTCTCGTATCGAAGATGGAGTCGGTTGACGACGCGATACAACTGCATCAATTATTCTTCCCCAAGAGTAGATTGCTCACCAGATCGGAACTAGCGAGCATGTTCGCCAAGGAGGTGGGTGTGTATGTCGACGTCGTCATGGACGTGCTTGGTGAGGACTCGCTGTGGATGGCCCTTGCCAATGAGAGCAACAAGTCAGCATCAAGGAACTGGTCGGTGATGCAAGCCGTTCAGTATGCTGAGAGCGTGGCTGCTGGTGCAGTCAAGATACTCGACGTCGCGCACATGATGGACGAGATCGAGGCGAGGTTGTTCTGGCGCTTCATTCTATCAGATACTATCATGACAGAAGTATCATTTATCAGATCCCTATCAAAAGGCAAGGTTCAACCCGATATTCTCAAGCGACACATGTCCATCAAGGGTAGTGAAGAGTTGATTCGCATACTCTTCGATGACCCAGAGTCATTGGACGCAGGTGGTAGGTGGTACGAGGAACCGAGCCTCGCGCTCATGCCGAGGCACTTCCTACCCTATCTGGCCACTGATGGGCCCGACAGGGTGCAGGAGTACAACGGTGGTGTGTTCCAGAGGATCATGGACAAGGGCAGCACCAAGATGCTGCACGTCCTCAATGAGATAGACGGCTCCCGTCTGGTGTGGCGTGACAGGAGCGGGAGACTGGTGCCAAGGGGCAAGGCCCCCATACTCGACTGGGATATTCGTGGGCCAGTAATACTCGAGGCCATACCACACAACGATCAGATCAATGTGTACGATGCAATATTCCCACGCTATCCCATGCTCACCTTGGATGAGAGGTTGAGCAGGTTCCAAGACATGCTCACGAACGAGCCAGTGACCATACACTTCCCAAGCGAGGTGGAGCACTGGAGTTCACTCTCCTACTTCATGGATGACGACATCGTCAGATTTCCCAATCCAGCGCCCTATGACCCCTCCGAGGACGGGGGCTACACGCTGATGCGATCCCTCGCTCGCAAATACTTCAGGGTGCATTCCTTCAGACAGACGGACGAGGGTCTGATGGTCAAGGTCAACATCGTGGATGGCATCGAGGACCATATCGTCGTTGGTACTTTCATGGTGAAAGAACAGTTGGCAAGTGAACTTCAATTCAGCATAAAGAGAAGGACCCCACTCAGTCCGAGGAAGGAGTGGCAGGTCATTGACAAGGAGTGCATCGTGCTAGAGGTGGTGGTGCCCGAGATCGATAGGGAGTCCCTGCAGATACTACAACCACTGCCGATCGCGGTGCATGATGACAGGGGCATCTCGGACGTCGTGCAGTTGGTTGACCTACTCCATGGAGAGGATTGAATGGACGATTGGTCATACGCATTGGGCTTCATGGTCTCCGACATCAGGTTCCACGTCAGTGTCACACGCGCTGGGAGCAATGACCTAGGCTTCAGACTGAGGAAGTACGCATGGTGGAAGACACTGTTCAAGCATGACAGGCAGGATCTGTTGGAACTCATCGAGGACGAGTTGGACAAGTTCGGCATCCCACTGCTGGAGACGTACTATGAGGAGGAAGATATTCTCAAGTTCGACGTACTCTTCACCAAGTCAGGTGTGAGGGAGCACCTACGGGATAAGGCCAACTTGGATCTGTTCCTGTGGTGCAGGGACAATCCGATGCCAAAGGACTTCGATGCGTTCGTTGCTTGGGCTGGTGAATTTGAATTTCATACTTAAAGGAGTAAAGGGGTATTAATGATGCAATGGAATGAGAAGGCGAGGCCGAAGAACCTGAGTCACATAGTTGGACAAGAGGATTTCGTCGAGGATGCGAAGAAGTGGTATGATCTCGATGCATGGCCCAGTGCCCTATTGTTCGTCGGTCCACCCGGTGTGGGTAAGACGACATCAGCGAGGGTCGTTGCACGTCTACTGCTCGGTGAGTTCTTCGACCCGGTCAACTACTTGGAGACAAATGCGAGTGACGACAGGGGCATCGACTCCATACGAGGTGAGTTGAAGACGTTCGCTGGCACGAGGCCCATCGGGGCTGACAGGAGAGTCGTGCTACTGGACGAGGCTGACGGACTCACACCAGCAGCACAGGACGCCATGCGTCAGATCATAGAGAACTTCTCCGACAACTGCATGTTCATACTCACGGCCAACAGGGCTGACAAGATCAGACCGGCCATCAAGAGCAGGTGCACCACATACAACTTCAAGCCCCTAACCCCGAATCAGGGAGCAAGGCACTTGGAGAACGTCTGTAGAATTGTAGAGTTGAATGAGACACTCATCGACGCATGGAAGCATGACTTTCCACGACTCGTTCGGATCATGAACGGTGACCTCAGAGGCTGCGTCAACATACTTCAGTCACTGAAGAAAGAGGCCAACGCCCTCACTGAGAGGTGCAAGGACATCGACATGGTGGCAGACGCTGCCGTATCTTCGTTGACCGATGACTGGATGCAGATGAGAGTCAGCCTGCACAACGCCCTCGACGGGGGCAGCACCAAGATGATGGTCATGCAATCATTCTACCAAAACATATCGTCCTTCTTCGAGATAGGAGAGGACAGCAACAGGCTGTGGGACATACTCGCAGTCTACTCAGACATGATGATTCGCATTCACGAATGGCCTGACAACAGTTATTCGTTCGTGGATTGCTTTGTAGCGAAACTAAGAAAGGAGTTGAAATAAATTGACTGAAGAATATGAGTACGAGAATGAAAGCGAAGAGGCCCCGAAGGGCTTCGGAATGAAGACAGCCAAAGAGTCGTCGATGCCGAAGGGTGTGCAGATCAGGATTGAGAAGCATGCAGAGAGGACAGGCGACTCCGTGGAGGAAGTGACGAAGTTCTTCCTTGATAGCATCAAGGACGACTACGGCTGCGAGAACTGGCAGGATGAAGACGAGGACCTCCTCATCGACTGGGCAGAGCAGTGCTTCGTACAACTACGCAGGAGTACCGTCTCAGGTGGAGCGAACACGACATGCTTCGTTGGCTGCTTCATAGGCATTGACGGAAACAAGAGAGACAGAAGGGAGAGAATGGTCAGCAGGGCCAAGAGGGACTACACGATGGACCCCAACCAAGCCATAGGCAGCGGCAGGATAGGCGTCTACCAGAAGAAGGGTGACCAATGGGTCATCGAGACCGTCAACGGCGTCATCGACACACTAGAACCAGTCGACGCCGCACCATCTATGGGATTCATGGCTGACGGAGACTACATCTGTCTCCTTGGTTCAGCCACCGGGAGGCCAATGCCACCCACTCTCATGGGGAGGCACTTCTTTTTCCTCGGCAACGACGAGAGCAAGTTCGAGAGCAACATCCAGATGTGGAGGGTCGACTGTGTTGGGGATACTGTTGACATGAAAGTAAAGATCGGTGAGCCCTGTAGGATATACGTCAGGCCACCGAACGATAATGCACCGGACGCCTTCAAGGACGTACTCGGTGTGTCCATGGGATTCGAGGATTCCATCAAGTACACTGACGACTTCGTCGGCGAGGCTGAGAGGAAGTTCCTACACCCATCCAGATTCATGACAAGCACAGACTTCCACGATTACTTCGTACCACTGGAGGATCTCGCAGAGGCCTACGAGTCCGGCAGCAGGTCCTTCGAGATCAACGGAGAGCAAGGTAGGGCTGGTCCCATCGTGATAACGAAGGGCACCGTCAACCGGCTAAGCACCGAACCAAGGGAGAGCGAGTACGACCAGACAGGAAGAAACTTCTCGCTCAACCTCACGAGCATCGGGCTTCAGAGCATGCACGGCCAAGGCCGTGGATCTGAGGTCACCTGCTGGGTGAGCGGTGCCTGCTACGACTCAACCGACCCATTCGTCGCGAGGAAGGACGATGGTCACATAGAGTGGGCTGAGAAGTCCACCGTCCTCATCGTAGGACGAATAGGCATGTCCGTCATAGACGGCGAGAAACTCCCTAAGATGAACGTCTTCGGTGTGTACGCCGACCCACGCAGGGTTAGACCCCGTGTGGGTGGTGGCAACACCGGTAGAGAGCAATTTGAGTGAGGTGAAAAAGAATGGCAAAGAGAACATTGGCAGAAATAAAGAAAGAGAACGACGAACTGAAGGCGAGAGCCGAGATGGCCTCGGCCTTGGAGCAGCAACTGGCTAGGATGCAGTTGACGCAAAGCCTGCTTGAGAAGCATGCGAACACGGTGATGCAGGCAAGCCAAGCGCTCCTACGGGACATAGAGGCACTGAACAAGGCAAGTGGAGGACAGGGCTGATGGCTGGTTTCGGAGCAGCGAAGAAGATGCAGGAGGACAGGGAGGAAGAACTCCCAACCGTTAGTACTCCTACCAAGACCAAGGCCAAGAAGGAGATCGATCCGTTCGCGGACCTACGCGCAGAGTTGGGACTGCTGCACCAGCAGCAGCCAAAGAGCACCCTGTTCGCCTTGATCGCAGGACATGAGAACACCGGCAAGACAGCCATCGTCCTCGATGCGTACAGAAGATACTTGGAGGGTGATGGAAAATGAGTGAGAAGAAAGGACAACTGTGGATACTGGACTTCGATGGTGGTGGAGCAGGGACGGCATCGGCCTTCCATGCCAACAACGACCAGATTCGATGCTGGGACCCTTGGGTCATGCAGCAGGGAGACAGGACGGCCTACGACTACCCCGGTACCCACGATCGTGTGATGAAGATCATGCAGTTCGCAGTGGACATAGCAAGGAAACAGAACACTCCTGATTATACTGGTGACAGATTGTGGGGCCTACACGTCACTGGTGTCGATCTTTGGGATGGAATTTGCGTCAACAATATGAGAATAATCGATCTCAACCTAGCCCGTGATGGAATCGAAAGTGCCGATTGGAACGTCAAGGTAGGTCACCAGTGGGACTGGGCGATAAGAAAGACCCGGTTCCACCAACTGACCGCCCTGTCGAGGGCTCTGGTCAAGGCTGGTGTCAACGTGTTCTGGGAGACCCACCTGCGCATGACGAACTACTCGTTCGGGAAGAACGAGGAGACGGCGAAGTGGAGGCCTGACTGTGAGAAGGCTACAAACAACTACGTCTACCAGATACTCCTGTGCGAGAGGAACGACATCTACGACGATGAGCGAAGGGACATCATACGCAGTGAGTTCACTGTCACCTTCGACAAGAGCAAGACGAACGCTGAACTACAGGGACAGCGAAGGACCATCCTAGTCACAGAGGCAGGCAAGCCTGCTCGATGGATAGGCCTTCCAGAACTTACTGATGGAAGTCTTTAGATGACGGAAGTATCACTTGACAGGAAGGAACTGCTTGGTTTCGTCACAGGATTCGGAGATGTCGAGGACTTGCGACTCGAGGTCGCAGGGACTCGCATCACCGGTCAGGTGGGATTCTCAACGCACTACCTCAGACGATCACTGGTGGTCGATGCCTCGTGCATCGCTAAGGAGGGTATGATAGACATAGGCGATACGGCCAAGTTCATACTCTTCTGTAAGAAGGCGAAGGCGGTTCAGATAACCCTCAAGCAGACAGGGAGCGGCAAGTTGCTCTATGTCAACGCGGGAAGCATGAAACTGCAGTTGCCCACACCAGACAGCATAGTGAGTCACAGCAAGACCCCACTCGTGCAGAAGATCGTCGCCAAGTCAAGTGACTCGATGTGGACGACGTGGATGACAGGCACCTCAAGAGAAACGCCCTTGGAAGTACATGGTGACATTGACGCTAGGGATCTCAAGAGCGTAGGTGGCATGAAGGGGGTCATTGGGGCTCCTGTGTTCAAGGTCATGATCAACGCAGAGGAGCGGGAGTTCTCCGTGCAGGCTGGCAAGAAGCACACACCACGACTGTTTTTCACGACGGAACTACGGAACCCACAGGGTCCGAATGCCACGATAGGCAGCACATACGGATCATGGTTCATGGAGTGCGTCAACCTGCTTGATGATGACACGGCCACCATCCACTTCGGTGAGGGGTCTGTCCTCATCATCGAGCAGAATGCCGATCTTCTCATCATCGTGGATCAGAAGGAGTGATTGGTGTGATCGTCGACTGGTTCTACCCCAACAACGCCATGGAGGACGACCCTCTGATCTACGTGCGCACACGTGGAGCGGACGGCGTCCTGCATGAGCGCATCATAGGACCAGACGACGATGATTACATGACGCCGTTCTGTTGGGTTCCAAGCAACCTTCCAGAGAGGACGCAGTCACGAATCGTAAGGAGGTACCCCGGTACCGTGTTCCACCCGAGTGAGAGGGCTGAGGGCATAGACGGTACTTCCCTCATGAAACTATCTACACCCAAGCCGGGGAACCTGTGGGACATCAAGGACGAGTTGAACAACACGTACGAGGCGGACCTGAACTTCAACGACTGCTTCATCATACAGAACTACCCGGAGGGAATACCTGAGTTCCACCCGAGGATATGGTACTTCGACCTTGAATGGGACCCGAGGGAGGACTTTACTACCGTCATGGCAGTAGTGGACAATCAGGATGAGTTCCCACATGTCTTCGCTTGGAAGGATGACAGAGCGCCCAAGGACGTGTGGGTGGACCGTGAGGGTGGGTACATGCTGCACCTGTGTGAGGATGAGCAGTCCACACACGATGCGTTCCTGAACTACCTTGAGGATCGCAACCCGGACATCCTCGTGGCTCACGCCAGCAATTGGGCTGACATCCCGCACATGATGAGGAGGATGGAGGACCCAGCCAGACTCAGCCCCATCAACCAGATCATCAGGCCAAGGGGCAACGATGGCTATGACGACACGGCTCAGCCCATCAAGGGTAGGATCGTGTACGACAGCGCAGCGCGTGGTATGACAGGCAGCGGGTTCGAGGCCATCTGGCAGAAGTCAGGTAGGGGACAGATGTCCAGTCGCAAACTCGACTGGGTCGCACAGAAACTGGAACTCGGTGAGAAACTCACCAACAGGGTGGAGGGGATGACCGTCCACAATGGTTGGTACGACTACTTCGACGAGTTCGTCGATTACTGTCTGGTCGACACTACTTTGCTCAGGGACGTAGATCAGAAACTACACGCCACTGAGTTCCACGTCGCCATGATGAAACTGTGCGGCGTCAACTTCGGGAGCACCTTCAGGGTCACGAGGTACTTCCGTGGACTCATAGCGAGGAGGACCCACCACAAGGCACCGTCGTCACGGGCACAGAGCCGTGAGGACCTACAGGCCGCTTACATTCCAGACCCCGTTGCGGGTCGTCATGAGGGGGTGGCGCTCGTTGACTACGCCTCCCTCTACCCGAACATCATTCGATCTCTCAATCTATCTTGGGAGACCAAAAAGAAAAACGCTGGTGATAATATCAAGTCACCGGGAAACAACACCCACTGGGACCAGTCGAGGAAGGGACTGCTCCCTAGCGTGGTCGAGGAGATGCTCGCACTACGAAAAGAGTACAAGAGAAGGATGTACGAAGCCACTGATGACAACGAGAAACTGGGCTTCGACATGTTGCAGACCGCCACCAAGGTCGCCGTCAACGCACTCTATGGCATGGTGTCCATGAACAAGATAGGGGGCATGTGGTCCGACTTGGACATCGGTCGCACCATCACGTACATGGGTCGTGAGAGCATCAAGTTCCTTCTGGCTGAGAGTGAGAAGTTGGGATACCGTGGCCTCTATGGTCATACTGACTCAGCGTTCATACAGGTTCCGTTCGAGGAGGCCGAGGATCTGGCCAAGCACCTGACCACCCAAGCGCAGGAGCAGTTGGACATGCCCTTCATGGACGTGGAACTCGAGGCGTACTTCGACTACTGGATGACTGCCAGCACCAAGAATCGGTACTTCGGAATCAAGACTTGGCCGGATTCGGACAAGGGGAAGATGAAGATATCCGGTTTCGAGATCAAGGCAGCGAACTCAGCGCCGATCAGCAAGAGGGTGCAGGAGACCGCCATGCAGTTGGTGGGGATGGGCGCCGATGAGGACGAGGTGAACGATGCCATCCGACCAATATCACTGTCAGTAAAGAACGGTGAGATCCCCATCGAGGAACTGAGCCCGTACGGTCGCATCAAGAACAAGTTCGCCAAGTACAAGGCCAACGTGCCCCTACCCGTCAGGGCAGCGAAGTACTACAATGACAATCTAAAACCAGACGAGCCCTTCAGACCCGGAGACGGGGCCCAATGGGTATTCGTGAAGGCGGTCCCAGAGGGGATGAGCAACACGGTAAGGGTAGCACACAAGACATTCGACGCCAACGTGATAGCGTTCAGGGAGACCTCTGAGTTAGACGGCTTCACGCTTGACTACGACACCATAGTGGAGAAGATGATTCGGGCCAAACTGAAGAACATCTATGAGACGATGGGTTGGAATCTGGACACGGCGTCGGGTGCCCCAGTGCCGGAGGTGTATTGGTAATGTCAAGGATAGAGGATGAAGTGTGTAAGAAGATACAGGAAAGAGCGCAGATTGGATTGGAGAAGTACGGAGTGACGATGGAGCGTACCGACTTCGACTTCAAGACTTGGTTAATCTACCTACAGGAGGAACTCATGGACGCAGTCGTGTACCTCCAGAGACTGATAGAGGATTGTGATTCAGAATGAGATGGAACCCGGTTGGATCTGACAAGGTTCACAGGGATAATGAGAATGAGTATCCCTTCGATGACCTGCTCGAGTCTTACTCCAAGAGCACGTATGGTTGGGCGCCCGAGATGGAGGACTCCATACTACGTGTGACGAAGAGCAGCCTCGGCACGTTCGACTTCTGTCCGAAGCAGTACTACTTCCAGAACATAATGAAACTCAGGGGGGAGGAGAAGGACCACCACATCCGTGGGAACAACGTCCATGACATGACCGAGTACTTCTGGCTGGAAGCACCCTCCCACATAGACGAGATAGTCGAGGACATAGAGGAGGGCAACCTCCACCTCGCTAGGGAGAAACTACACGCGATCGTACCCGAGCCACCAGAGCCTTACGCCTTCGGTGAGGAGGAGCAGATAACGCAGTGGGTCGACTGGCAGTTCGACAGGCTCGTTGCGACCAAGGGCATCGATTGGTTCCCCGTCGGGAACGAGGCGGAGATACACGCCACGAGGACAGTCGATGTCGATGGCAAGATGGTACCCATTCACATGCGGGGCTTCATTGACCGCATATTCGAGAGCGAGAAGGGCTACATCCTGATGGAGTTGAAGACCGGCAAGTGGAAGGGGTCGAAGGCCTCAAGCATGCGAGCCGAGATGCAGTTCTACCGCATGATGCTCGACAACAGCCCACACATCGAGTTCCTACCTATCACACACTGGGGGTGGGAGTTCCCCGGTGGTGGCATCAACAATGGAGATGGTCCCCACTGGGACTACGAATCGACGAGTGACAGGAAGGCCAAGTACGCCACTAACACCGTCGAGAAGAGACTCAAGAGGTTGGTCAAGGCACACCTTGACAAGAACTTCCCCGCTGAGCGCAATGACTTCAAGTGCGTTTGGTGCGATTTCATGGAACACTGTCCCGCATGGACCCAAGAGGAGTTGGAGAAAAATGACTGAGATAACAAAGAAAGAGAGAACGATAATGGCGATATTTGACGAGATGCTGAGATACATGTCACCGAACGTGTCGTGCAAGGTGAGAGTCGGTGCGTTGGGAAGGAGGGACTTTGTCCTCTTCAAGACGTATCAACACACGTTGCACGACTATGGTGAGTTGGGGATCGATAAGGTGGACGGCATCCACCACTTCGACATCACGCTGAACAAGCAGGCACTTGATCCTGAGAGATCAGGTGTTCTCACCAGAAAAGTACTGACAGCAGTTGAGAATGAGATCGACCTAATGCGCTGATGTGATAGGATGAGTTTCATCACCTTGGACTTCCCAAGGGAAGTGTTAGAGATAGGTTCCGACGGGCAGAAGGGATACCGAAGGCTCGTCAAGGACTGGGAGAGCCTCGAACGCTACTGGAGGGGAAAGAACGGAAGCGGCAACGTCTACTTCACTGCCTACGGGTATCGTGCGTTGACGCCTCCTCGCAATCACAGGGTGGACTACAACACACCGATCATCAGGCACTTCGTCTGTGACTTCGACTGTAAGAACTTTCGTGAGCGTGGTAAGGACATCCCATTCGAGGAGATGCACGATCAGGTCAAGAGACTGCATCAGTATCTCCTCGCTGAGGATACCATGCACTACATATGGTTCAGCGGTGGTGGCTTTCACGTATGGGTGCCACTCGACACCGTCTACACGCCATCCAACGGGTTTGAGGTGACGAGGGTCAAGGATGGGGGTAGGATGGTGCTCTCCAAGTGGCACAAGGAACTCAACCTCTACAGCAACGACCCGACTGTCGCCTTCGACACTGCTGGGATGATTCGCATCCCCAACTCCTACAACAGCAAGAGAGGGTGCTGGAGCATACCAGTCGACACCGAGTCGCTGATGACTATGACGCATGACGATCTGATAGACAAGGCTCAGGACTCAATAGGTGGTTTCATCCAACATGGGAACAAACCACTTAGAATCACCATTCCTGAGAGGAAGCAGATATTCACACCGAATAGGAAGGACATCGTCGACCTACCAGACATCTCCATCGATGGCCTGACGATACTACCCTGCCTAGCACAATCAGCGATGGGCGAGGGCAACCCACCCCACAGGGCCCGTCTACACTTCGCATCTTACATGGCGAGCAGACTCAGATGGTTCTTCCCGCCCAACAGCGTAAAAGACTCAGAGAAAGAAAAGCACGTGGAGTTCATCACTCGCGTGATATCAGAACAGGGATGGGTCGACTTCGATGAGAGTTTCACGAGGGGTCAGGTTCAGAGCATCGTCTTTGGTGGTAGTGGCAACAACGGATATAATGCAGGTATGTGCAGGACGATAATAGCAGATGGTTTCTGCAGCGGAAGATGCAAGTTCTACGATGGGACGGCGGAGGGAATGGATTGATCAGACACACATTCAGTCAAAGGTGCAATGAATGTGGTGGACCAAGGTCGTCCAACAATATCAAGAGTCGTTCTTCCTACCTAGGAATATGCAAAGATTGTCTGACGAAGCCGAAGAATGAGGCTAGGTGCAAGCACATCAACAAGGCGGGAAAGAGATGCGCCATGCGCAAGTACAGGAGTCACCCCCGATACTGTCACTTCCACGGAGGTAAGAAGAATGCCGAAACCTAACCTCATCATAGACTCCAACGAGAGGGGGTTGCTATGTGACTCCGTGCTTCGCAAGGCGGAGAAGACGGGACTCATCGTCAACAGGCAGGCACTCGTCGTGGGTGACTATCTTCTAGGTGGTGCATGTGTCGAAGCCAAGAGCCTGAACGACTTCTTTCAATCGAGCCACAGCGGTCACCTCTGGCGTCAGTTGGAGAACATGGACTCGAACTACGCACGTTTCTTCCTCGTTGTGCATGGTACCATAGACAAGTACGTCGCCATGGCAAAGAATAATGGACGGAGGATCACGTACTCTCGCGTTCAGAACGAGTTGACCGGTACCCTCGCCAGAATTATGGCTGACTTCGAGTGTCAGGTCTTCTACACCCCCAACACGAGCGAGGCTGCTCTCTTCATCATCAAACTACACGACAAGTTGCACAAACCAGCATCCAGTCACGGTGCGAGGACGGTACGGAGGGTGGCAAGCAACGACATCCGAGCCGACATGCTGCTCACGATCCCCGGTCTCGGGAGGGACATGGTGGACAAGTTGCTCGAGAAGTGCGGTAGTATAGAGGAGATGTGCTATCCCGATGCCCTGAAGCAGATAAAAGGGCTCGGACCAGTGCTTCGAGGCAGGATCATCGAGGCCTTGACCAGCGAGGAGCCGATGCACGTAGAGCGTAAGGTGAGAAGATAATCAAATGTATAGACGAGTAATCGGACATAAGATATATATGGGGTCTCTCATGAGGTCAAATTATGAGAGATTACACCGAGTATGAGGCAGTGAAGAAGTTCCCCATCTTCCAAGGCTACCTTGAGCACTTCAGAGAGACATCGATAGACAACGACATACCGGGGATGCTGTCGTTCTTCTTCCTACAGGGACAGGCAGCAGTGCCATTCGTGAGGATACCATGGGGTCCAAGTCACCTTGACCCACGCGTCCACGTGTTCTGGATACAACCATCGAGGACTGGCAAGTCGGTCGCATGGGAGTTTGTTGGTGACGTCGCACGTGATTCGGCGATACCGACCGACATGTACACCACTGGCACTGACGCTGCCCTCATCGGTGGATGGGAGGAGAGCGAGGATGAGCACGGTGAGAAGATCCAGACACTGAAGGAGGGACTGTTGAACGGACGTAAAGCCCTGAACTTTGATGAGGGAAGTATTATCCTCAGCCCGAACAAACACAGTCAGGAGACAGTCCTGTACCTACAGTCAGCATGCAACCCGGTCGGTAGCAACAACAACACGCTGGTGAAGCACACCAAGGCTGGGAGGATAGAGACGGAGTCACTCGTGTCCATGTGGATCACCACCTTCCCACCGAAGGGCGTCAAGGACTACGTCCTGACGAAGGGTATCTTCCAGAGGGTGCTGCTCTACTGGGCTGAGTGGAACACCGACAAGAGGATGAACGTGAGCATGCTCAGGATGAACTCGGCGTTCAAGCGGATGCCGAAGGTCAGCGTCGACTACAAGCAGATCACTGATTACTTTAACAGCCTCACGAAGAGGCTACGTGACAGGCTGCTCAACCTGTCTGAGACACCGTTCACCGAGTGGGAGCAGATGCCAAGGCCACAACAGGAGGAATTGATACAATCACACATGCACGAGATGTTCTCCGCGGATGACACATTCTACAACGCATGCTACGATGCGATCGAGGACTACTACTCATTGTTGAACGGGCTTGCACCCGGCATCAGCGAGGTTGTGTCATCTTTCATGCCAGCCGTAGAGAACTACACTGTGATCTTCGCAACGCACATGGCCATGATAGAGGGTGTGTGGGAGGTCACGGGTGATCACGTCGACATGGCGAAGGACATCCTGTATGACCTTACCAAGAACCTGATACTGTGGTTGGAGGATGAGGTTGAGGTTGGCTTCAAGAAGACCGAGGTCAGCGAATACAGGAACAAGTTCACCATCGCCTACCAGAACACGGACGCTGTCGACTTCGAGGACGGTCGTGGTGAGGGCTGGAGAAGGAAGGAGGCCATGCTCAGGGTGTATGAGAAGCAGGCGAACGTCACACGTGGCACGGCTTGGAATCATTTCTCCAAGTATGCCAAGGACATGTTCACCGTGACTAAGGAGAAGAAAGTGGTCTATCTCAAACTCAAGGAGCAGAACGAGTAAGTATGACCCCCGATAGTGAGTGGCAGGTGGGACGATGACTGACGTACTTTCACTTGACATTGAGACTGAGAATTATTCGTATGACATTGGTGGATGGGGGAATAGAACGTTGTTTCAACCGAGCGTGATAGCGACATGGGACGGCACCACAGGAACGGTCTTCTCGAAGCAGGACGTACAACTGGATGGTGTCACGGTGAACGATCTCCACCCACAGGTGCTTGGTGATCATATCACGAACCACATAGATAAGGGAGGAAAACTACTAGGTCACAATATTCTCAACTTCGACCTCCCTGTGATAAGGGACTCGTTAGACTGTTGGGCAGCAGGCGACGCCATGGCCAAGAAGGACTCCATAATAGACACGAAGGTGATTGTGTCGAAGGCCTCACTGTCTCATGGCAAGATAGCCACCGACCTGTCCATGCTCTGCAAGCAGACGCTCGACAGCGACAAGAGCATGAAGAGCATAGAGGCTCCCTCCGCTTGGAAGGAGGGGAAGTTCAACGAGGTCGCGGACTACTGCTTGAAGGACGCGAAGTTGACGTACGACCTGTACTCCTACATGCAAGAGTACGGCATAGTGAAATCACGCTCCCTAGAGACCGGAGAGGTCGTGGAGATAGAGATAGAGTGGTGAAGATATGAATGAGGAAATGAAACTGAAGAGGGGACTACACGTGCTCCTTGACATGATAACGAGAGGACATTCCATGGTTGACATACAGATGGCAGCGTCAGAGATCGCTGTTGACGTCAGTTGGCCCTACTTGGAAAAGAAAGACAAAGGAGACGAGGAAGAATGATACTGAAATGGTTGAGAAGAATATTCGGAGGCAAGAAGAAAGAAAGCGAGGACATCGACATCCTGCTCGAGAAGGTAGAGGAGGAGAAGAAGGCGATGGAGGAGATCCAGAGGGAGAGGAACGTGAGATACCTCGAGGGACTTACATGGAGCGCATTCCGCTCACATCACAAGGGTACCCCTGTGGCAGAGATATCGAAACTGTGGCAGGAGTACAAGGATGGCACCTACAAGGTAAGGGATGAACAATGAGCGAGAGCAAGGAGCAGCGCTCCACAGCACAGGCCCTCAACATCAGGGCAGCGAAGACGATAGTCGAGACATGCAGATCCACCCTTGGCCCGATGGGCATGGACAAGATGATGGTCGATGGTGCAGGAAACGTCATAGTCACCAACGACGGTGCCACCATACTACGTGAGTTGGACGTGGCCCACCCCGGTGCCAAGATGATGGTAGAGATCGCAAAGACTCAGGAGGCCCTGTGCTATGACGGTACTACCAGCACTGTAGTACTGGCAGGACAACTACTCGCCAACAGCGAGAACCTCTTCCAGAAGGGGCTCCACCCCAACGTGGTGTGCAAGGGATATCACGAGGCAGCGCAGATGGCTACCAAGTATTTGGAAGACTCCGTAGCCTTCGAGGCCGAGGACAGCACCCTGAAGAGCGTGGCGAAGACGGCCATCACGGGTAAGACGCTCGAGAGCGCCACTGACATCGTCAGCCAACTGTGTGTGGACGCTGTCATACGCGCAGGGGACGCTGACAAGGTCAGGGTCGTGAGCCTACCGGGTGGTAGCCTCGAGGACTCATACCTGTTCAATGGCGTCATACTGAGCAAGGACTTCACGCTGGAGTACGATCATGATGAGAATACGAATGCAATCATCCTGAACACGGGGCTCGAGATGGAGAAGTCCGACGACAACGTACAACTCCAAGTCGATGCTGCTTCATATAGTAAGTTCAAACAGGCTGGTAAGGACGATCTACTCACCAAGGCGAAGAAGGTCGTCGATGGCATGGGTGGCAAGGGCATCATCTTCGTCAGGGATGGTGTTCATGACAACGTCTGTGCCTATCTCAAGAAGAACGGCATAGGCGTCGTCAGGAGATTACCGGAGAGTGCCATGAGGGCTCTTTCATCTGCCTTGGGCATAGCGATAGCACAGACCGTTGACGACATAGAGGGGTCAGCGAAAGTGAAAGTGCTCAAGCAGAGGCACAACGATGTCGACTATCTATTCGTGGCTGGTAGTATTGAGAGCGATCAGTCGACGCTTGTTCTTCGTGGTGCCACGCAATCGACGCTCGACGAGGTTGAGCGAGGCTTCGATGACGCATTGGGTGTGGTATCCATAGTCAAGGACACAAACAGCGTCGTATGTGGCGGTGGATCGAGTTATGTGGCAATGGCGTCGCATCTCAGAAGCCATGCAGCCACCATAGGTGGAAGAGCCCAGATGGCGATCGAGGCGTTCGCAGACGCACTTGAGGTCATACCAGCGACAGTCGCTGAGAACGCAGGATTCGACCCACTCGACATCGTACTCGCAATGAGGACGAAGGTACAGAACGACGCACTCAACTACGGCCCTGACGTGAATGAGGGTGGTCTGATTGACATGAGAGAGCAGGAGGTCTTCGAGCCGACCATGCTGATCAAGCAAGCAGTCCTCAGTGCGACTGAGGTCACGACCGCCATACTACGCATAGACGACATCGTCAGTAGGAGGCCTGTCGAGTAATGGGCCGCCTGATGGACAAGTTGCAGGTATCGTGTCGAGGTTGTGGTCACAGACACATACCGCACCGTCTATCCGGTAGGTATCAGAATGGTTCAAAGCGAAGAGTCTATCTATGGGAGTGCAAGGAGTGCGGTCACATATGGAAGGACTCGGCTTTCAAAAATCAGACTCGAAGCACCTAGGCTACGTGCATATTGCTAAGGTGTTGACAGGGAGGTTTGTGCAGTAAAAGACGAGATGCTTCTTCTCAGGCTACATCGGTGGCACTAAGTGGTTCCTATCATTCATTCCAAATACTCACCACGACTCGTCTTTCCTCCCATCTATACACAATGTTAATTTACAAGCCAGTGCAGAAACTGCACTGTGGAACGGAACTGCCAATGGTTCAACGAGTGGGCTAACGAGACGATGGACGAATTAACATTGGATATACCGACTAGAAATAGATTCATGACCACGCTCATGACACTACTGAGGCTGAACTAATGAGGTTCGGCTCAATCGGATATAACGTTTCCACATTTATCGTCATAGTATTGTTGATGTCATACACGATGGTGATGACATTCTTCATCAGCGATCAGAAGGGCATCGAGATGTCAACCATGCTCATCCTCTACACCAACGTAGTGTTTATCTGCGTCATGATACAGATGCATGTGTCGAGTCGCCATGATAGTCTATAGCATAGCCTTGATTATTGGTTTCGCCACCGCCAAGTTCTTTCACCCCAAGAAGAGTTTCGTCCCGCAATTGAAGTTCGGTAGGTTCCACATACATCATTGGATATGGGGAACAGTACTTCTAGGAGTGATATACCTCACTGGATACGTCCATGACTTTCTCATTGGGATGGTGACTGGGATCGCCCTTCAAGGACTGACGTACAAGAACTGGAGCATATTCAGAGACTAACAGTCAACGCCGTTGTCGAATCCAGCAAGGGTTTTGAGATGCTCATAGCACTCTTTGATAATGTTGTAATGAGAGGCATCATCATCAACTGTTAGTTGATACTGTTGATTGAATCCACCGATAGGTGACTTCCCGTCAGTGTATGCCTGCTCGTTGTAGAATATCTTCCCTGAGTAATGAACAACATGTGATTTGACTCCGTTTGGATCTACCTCTACATCGCATTTGGTTTTCTTTATGACGCAATGTGCCTCTGCGCAGTTTATCCCGTAATGGGTGTCGTGTGTTATTCTCAGTGCCAT
>TARA_R100000278_G_scaffold28405_2_pt1 | contig 19597 bp, 23 predicted proteins | sample TARA_R100000278 | Tara Oceans TARA_R100000278 (sample SAMEA2620755) | marine metagenome | biome: marine biome (ENVO:00000447); feature: deep chlorophyll maximum layer (ENVO:xxxxxxxx); material: "saline water (ENVO:00002010), including plankton (ENVO:xxxxxxxx)" | depth 66 m | reverse complement strand
TTTAACAGGATAAGTATCAACGCTAAAATTATTGTTAGGAGCAGTAATTGAAGCAGTAGCATTTTGAGCAGGGTAATATGATTGTGGCGTACCTGAAATAGTAACGCTTCCTGTTGCTTGAGCATCACTAGTATCTAATTCATTTGCAGAAAAAGCACTATCTATACTTATGGTATTAAAGGGTAAAGCATTTTGTGCAGAACTTCCTATCTGTCTTAAACTAGTAGATATACCATCGTAATAACCCGTTGAATCATAATATCCATGTAAAGTATTATTGCTGGTTATAACAGCATTATCTGTTTTGACATATCTTGTTGCATTTGTAGCCTGTGGAAAATCAGCAACTAATTTCCATTCAGATGGCTGATTTATATTTGTTGTAGTAGCGTTTTCTAAATATAAATGCAAGTTCGTGTTATAAAATATTGACATCTTTTTATCATTCTGAGATGTACCAAATCTTTTATTGCTTTGATAATGAGTGGGGTTAGATACAGTGGCCCCCAATCTAGGAGAAGTTTTCCTAGAATCTAATGTACCAAAACCCGTTGAGTGACTTCCATACCCATTTATGTCATATGGGGTAAGTATAGCCTCTAAAGTGAATACGTTTCTAGGAGACCATACACCTGCTCTTAATGCTAAATCTGTATCTGTATCATTATATTCAGAATAATCTAAATTAAGATATCCATCACATAGCATAGGGAAAACCAGTGCTTTAGTTTCTCCAACGAATACTCCCGGCATTTATATTCCTCAAAAGGTAGTGTTGATAAAGTCTGAAATTGCTGTAGATGCTTGAACAAACGTCATAGTAAAATTAATTGATGGTGCTGTAGTACCTGATAAGTCTGTTCCAACATCTGTAATAAATCCTTTAATACCTTTTATCTCTTGAGAAACCGAACTAATAGCATCAAACGTTCCGGTAGTTTCCCCAATAGACCAATCTGGAACATCATATTTTCTGTTAGCAAAGTTAAATGGTATAAGTGGTAGGTCTGCGTGTGCAGTATCATCAGTAATTCCTGCTCTCAAATCATATTCATCGTCATACCTACTAGGAATTAAAACTATTAATTTAGAAGGGTTTTGGTCTTCTTGTAAGAAAGAAGAATCAACATATGAATGAAGTAATTGTGCTATCTCATAACTAGTTAATTTTGCTTGTTTAGGTGTATCACTACCTGACCTTTTATGAATTGTTTGGTCTGTAATGAATCCCTGTAAACTGATTTGCTTTCTTGCCATACCTGCATCCATAACTAATGTAGTAGATTCTCCAGAAATCAATCCAGAGAAAGGAACCTCAAACGGCATGGTTGTCTTAGACGTACTGATATTTATTGATTCACAATATAGTCCTATTCTATTTGTATGAATAGTATTTTGATTATCATCTATTGGTGAGTTCACTCTTCTTGCTAACTCTAACATAACGTATGTTGCGCCTTCTGCTCTAATATCTTTAAAATCTGTCATTATGCAAACCTCGTTTGGGCGGTGTTAGTTCTATTCATTCTTAAGTTTATTTCTCTTGCGACCTTATTAGCCATATCTTTAACCTCTGCATCTGATGCTCCTATACGACCTTGAACATTTACTGTAATATTTGTTGTACCTGTCATACTCTTAGATTCGTTGTTTGTATGTACTCTTGAACCTCTTGGCAAAGAAACTAATTCTGGGCCTCTTTCTCCTACTAATGTCATATTTTCAGATACAACTCCACCTGTTGCCCTACCTCTAACTGCGCTTGCTATAGCACCTGAAACTGCGGCAGCAAGTAAATACCCTAATGCTACTAACCATCCACCTGTGGCAATAAATGTAATTGCTGCCATTACTACCAATACAGCAGAAAGAATACCAAATACTACTTCACCGATTCGTTGTGATACCTTTTCTCCGTCTGCTAACTTACCGAACATAAAGTTTACTGCTGACTCAATTACAGCAGTTACTAGACCAATACCTACCATGAATACTCCAATAAGTATTTGAAGTAATCCACCTATTACCTTTAAGAAACTTGCACCAAATTTACCAAAATCACCCTGTAAAGCGGCAACAACCATTCCTATTATACCTCCAAGAATTGATACTATTCCTGTTAAGATTAATTTAAGAGATGCTAAAATTAGTTTCCTGCTTTCTTGGAAATGCGGCCAAAGTAATTTAAATATGTTTACTATGACTAGCAATCCAAGTAGGAAAACTGTACTCCACAAAAAGAAGGATTTTAGAAATTGCATTAGTCCTTTTAAGACAGGCCCAATTGCTTTAGCAAATGCATTTAATCGTTGTCGTTGTTTTATAAAAAATTGAGCAACAGGATTATCTTTTGCTGCATCTATCTCATCTTGGTCTAGTCTGCTTTGTGTTACTCTGTCTTGTGCTTCAGTTAGTTTACCGTATTGGTTTTCTAACATAGCCTTAGTTGTTTTCTGAGCATCTTTTAGTATTTCTGCTTGTCTCTCTAAATCATTAGCAAATGTAATTTTACCTTCTTTCTCTAATGCTTCAACATATTTTTCAGATGCTTGTGTTATCGCACCGTATTCTTTAACAGTTCTTCTTGCTGTCTCAGACCAAGTTTCTAAATCCATTGACCCATCAATTAAGTCTGTATTTAGGTTTTCTAATGCCTCGCTTAATTGAACTTGAGCATTGATGCTTTCCATCATATATTTATTTCCTTTTGATTGACCATCGTAATACATTACAAATGCATCGGTAACTGCTCTTAACTTATTCTGTAAAGCCCAGAAATTAGGTAAAATACCCGATGCTGAACGACTAATAATAGTCCAAAACTTTGATTTGTTAAGACCAGTCATTACATCTTGTAAACCAGTAGATTGTTTGGAAAGGGCTTCAATAGAAGCGGCTATTGAATACATCCTGTCTTCTACTGAAATCTAATCACCCTTTCCGTTGTGCCTTTTTAATTTCGTCTGCTTCTATTTCTTTAACAGCCCCATGTACCGACATAAATTTACTAATTGTTTTTATTGGAGTGTGTTGTGCTTCATATGGGTTTATATTAAACGCTTGGCAATAACTATACAATAAAACATCTAATGCTATTTCTGGTTCTACTTTTCTTCCTAATAAGGCATTTTTATATATCTTTAATTTCCCATATCATCCCCTAATGAATCCGTTAGGGGGTTTGGTAGTATTTCTTTTAATTGCGCTCCTACATATGGAGACAATCGCAAAAGTTCTATTCCAGACAGTTGCGGTTCTGTTTTTTCTATGAAGTTTTCTACCATAAACTTCCACATCTTGTTCATATCTATTTCCATTCCTTGTGTTTTTGGGTCAAGTTTCATAACGCTTGACATCGCTTGCTCGACTTGGAGCCATGTGGGTTCTTTGACCCACACTTTCATATATTCATCACTATCGGGAGCAACCTTCAAGTGATGGCATTCAGTTTCAACTGCTGTAAACAGTCTATTCTTATCACTAACTATTTTTCTTTCCATAGTTTTTTCCACCTACAATATAACTAACAAACAAACAAACGTATTGTTAGTGGAATCTGAGATTTGATTATAAAATAATTATTAAATGCCTCCGAGGATGGTATTTATCCCACCCTAAATTCGCACAACACCCCTCATATTCGGGAATCGTGACGTAGAAATTGACCTCCGCTTTCTTAAAAAAATTTAGTTTTGAGTTGAATATCTCTTAAGGCTTGTTTACCCCTGTATTATCCAGTTTCCGTTGTATTGACAACCATTGGTTGCGAGGGTTCGTGCCGAGACTGAAACCGCAACTTCTAATTGTCCTTTATCATCTGGAAACGGAATGTCCACAGAAGTCGTCAAATAGTTATCAAACTTAAATTTAATAAATTCCCCGGTTGACTTGGTAAACTCTAACTCAATTAACTCATCAGTCGTTGCTGTGTCCGATGTTTCATTTTGCTTTCTTAACTCTTCCCATATACTTCTATCAGTTATAAGTAAGTTTAGGTTTAAATCATAAGTTCTTTGACCTGTAATGTGAGCAGAAGTAATAGTCCTGTCATAGTTTCCAATGAATCTTTGAGCAGTTAGGTTGTTAGATATTGCTAAACTTCCGCTTTTGACTCTAGCCATTTGTTGACCAAATATCTTAATAGAACCATCAGAAAACATGAAAGGATTTATATCCTCTAAGTCTGTACCTGCATAGTTTACTAATTCACTAGCAGTTTCTATACCTCTCTTTGGAACATAATTAGTTTCACAATCATGTGCTTTTCTTGCCATAGCACTTATAGAAGCCATTACTTCTTGACCTTCATCGAAGTTTAAAGTAAATGAGTTTACTTGGCATCCCGTATAAACTCTACAAAACATGCTTTCTTTATTTGTATCTACTTTAAACGTACTTCCGGTAAGACCATGCTTTTCATTTGTTATTTCTAAAGCAAACGATGGCAAATCACCTGAATCATTTTCTGTAATAGTATACAAAATATCTGGATATATACCATTAGTAGTATTAATTGCTTGATAGTTAGTTAAAGTGCCACCACCGGGATATGACGCTAAAGGAGGAAACAGTCTCTTTACTGTTTGACTTCCATCATAATCATCTAATACTCTATGGAATGTTGCATCAGCAGTGTTTCCTGTAATATGAGAATAAAAGCGGTCTGTGATTAAAGTATCTCCTGCTTCATTATCAGTTCCCCCTAATGATGAGGTTACATATGTCATATCTCCAAGCGCATAATACAACCAAGAACCATTGTTTAAAGCAACATCAAAAGATGCTTCTCCTAAATTTTCTGCCGCCTTATATTGGAAACCATAGTTTCTTGTTCCTCCCATTGCTAGATTAACTTGTTTCATTTCTACATCTACAGTAGGTGGTGTAATTGTATTAACTATTCCTAGCCAATGGTCTGCTGATAGTTTTATATCAGTGTCATTAGACGCAGGTGCAGGTAAAGGCGCACCATATCCATGAATAACTATCTTCATTCTGTTGTTTGCAGTCGTGCTTATTTGTTGGTTAAAGGTAATTTTAGATGAGTCATTAGATTTAATTCTAAGAGTTTGTGCCGCAGCAACAGGACTTAAATCAGAACCATTTTGGTCTTTTTCTGTAATAGTGGCTAAACAACCCCTATACAAATTTGTTGCCAATTTTATTCGGGTAGTTGCTGTAATCTTAACTGTGTCAAAACTACTACCTGTTATTGTTCCATTACTCGTTGATACAATCAACGTTCCGTTCTTACTGCTCTCATTTATTAATGCACCCAAATCAAATTCTAATTCAGGTATCATAGTTGCAGATAATCCTGCACCTGTATATACTTCATTATTTACCATTTTACCAACCTACTAACTAACAATTGTTCTTCCGAACCTTTTCATGGTAACAGACAATTTATATCCCAACAACCTCTTATTTCTGTCATTGGCATCGCTTCTGCCTGTAATTTCAATTAATTCAGCACTATCTCCTGCATTTATGCTTGGCCTTAGTGCCTTCTTCTCTAAGATGTAACGCACGATTTGGTATAAACTTTTCAGCCTTTCCCTTGCAAATGTTAGGTCGGCTGTCCCTGAACGTGGTTGTAAAGTTCTAATATGTAATGTAAATGTATATTCTTCGTTTCTTACGGAGTAATCTATAGTAGGATGTGATATGCTTGCAGAGTCTTCATAAAATATTATAATATCTGTTGAGTCTATATCTACTCTTCTTCCTTGATTTGGTGTAAAGTTTTTTACATCTACTAAAAGAGGCTTTGCTCTATGTGAAGATGTTCCTACAGGAGAGTCGCCAAAGGCATTAGAACCTGAACCAGTATCTACGGTTGCATTAGTCCAATTCTCATCAATGAGAGTTATGAGGAAAGTGACTTCATCCATGTTTTTTCTTCCTTACTTAATATATATTCTGTTTTTCTAAAAAAGTGGTCTGCGGCATTTTCTAATACCATATCTTCATCGGCGGCTAAATCTTCTAATCCAATCACAGCAAGATATTCTTGCTCTAACTTTGCTCTCTCTCTTTCTAGTTTTAATATTTCTTGAAATTCTATAAATAGATTATTCATTTTACTCATGTAATCACCTAGTCAATTAAGTGAAGTAGTTGTTTTTTACCATCTATTATAGCCTTTGCTTCCTCTAGGAGTATATCGTGCTTTGTCTTTAAGTCAATATTAGCACCTGTTTCTGCAATAAGTATAGTATTATCATCATGTAATAGAACTTCTGCCGCAACCATCTTAGTTGCCGCTTCATGTATTGAAGAAGGTATTCGGCTACTTCCTACTTGATAAGTGACTTTTATGGTGTTGTTCTGCATATGAGGATATTCATGTTTAAAATATATCCTACCCTCTTCACTTATCTGCCACCAATCCTTTAATCTTCCGTAATCTTCCTTGTCTACAAAAGAAAACGTGTTAATTTTTGCTAAAGTAGAACCTTGCCATTCCTCAATTGTGCAAATTGTTCCAGCATCAGAAGGAAGTAATGAAGAAATTTTTACTCTTGACCCGTCATGGCTAGGAGAAGCATAAAAGAAATCTGAGATATTTTTGTCAGTATGGTTTCCTCCGCCATCACTTGTGTCATTTTCTCCTGCAATTGTCTTAGCCTGTGTTTCTCCTGTAAAATTTGCTGTCTTTGTTGGGAATTTTTCGTTAATTGCATCGCATAATTGTAATACTGTTGTTTTTTCACCTAAATGATTATAGAAACCATTAGCAGTATTTCTTGGCACATTAAATCTAATTGTATTTGCGGCTCCCGGAGTTCCCACATAAAAGACATATTTATGATTCTCGGTTGTTGTTGTGGGTGTAATCTCTGTCATGGCCGAAGCAACGTCTTCATATTTACTTCCATTCCATAGTTCTAATCTAACTATTTTTCTTATATTAGGATATAATAATTGAACAAACCCTATATAATCTTTGAAATGCGTAACAGGATATGCGCTTTCTCTTGTGGGTAAAAAGTCATGATGTTCCTTTTGAATAATAATTGGTCTATAAGATGTCTTAATACTATCATCTATTTTTCCTTCTACTCTTTTAATTATCTTACCCACTTCTGCATTTGTAGGGCTTGTTGAACCACTAAAAGTCTGACATTGTAATAAAGCAGATACTTCATCGTGTGTGGTATAATGCCCTATACCTGTTCCATAATTTACCCCGGAGGTTCTTACATAATCACTTTCTGACTTTAACGTACTCATTTATCCATCACCCATTTCTTTAATCTATTCATTTGTCTTCTCATGTATGAAACCATTGCTATTTTATTAGTATCTGTAAATTGTTTTTGTCCACCTTCTTCTGCTCTTCCTCTTTTTCCTTCGGGTCGTATATATTCTCTTAATTTATATTTCTTTTGCTTATCATACCTTGTTTGCATTTCTGGTCTTAGTTCTGTGACATCTCTAAAACTGTATCTTTTAGTGCGTTGAAAGTCTATCTCTTCAAGATAAAATACATTTGCTTTGGTATCTAATTCATTCAAAGGGTCTTTGGCTGTCTCTAAAGTTTTAATATATTTAGCATTTGCCGTTTCGCCTCTGATATATAGTCTTAATATTCCTGTAACAGTAGGTGTTATTGCCTCTTCTATCTGCTTTCTAATTGATGGTATTTTTGTTAAAGTCTTCCAATCTAAATCAACAGTTTTATCTCCGGGTTCAGGTACACCACTCTCAAAAAACTTTCTTTCAGAATAACTAGATTTATTAGAAGCATGAATAATAAACTTTGGTCTTTGTACTAATTTTTTAGTTTCTTTCATTTGTTCTGCTAATCCTGCGCTTCCTTGTGCCTCAAATATTCTTGATTCAAACCCAGTAAGATTTTCTTTATCTGCATGTTTCATAACAAAATCTCTTTCTGATTTTGAGAATTTTTTAGGTTTATCGGGAAACTTAAAAGTTTTATTACCTTCTTCGTCATCAACACCGTACACTATATTCTTAACAGTTAGAAAATTAATTGCCCCAACATTATAAGCATCTTCTAATATATCTAAATCTCTAGTGCTTAATTCTACATCTCCTGTCCAGTCAGATTGTTCATTTATTAATTTATTCAAAGCAAGTTTAGCGTTAATTTTAATCCACATCTTCATGTCTTTATCGTTAAATTGTTTCCACCCTTTAGGATAATATGAAGCAGACACACTATATTCCGTTGGGTATTCTTTATCATAATCATCAGATGGGTCACCATCAGGGCCAACAACGTCTTCTAATGCTTTTTCTAATATCATCCGTCTGCCTCCTCAAATAAACGATACCATTCTTCTAAATCCATATCTCCAACAAGTTTCTCATATGGCATTTGTATTCCCTGTTCTGCCATTAAATCAGCAATAATCTCATCAAAATTAACGGTGATTACAATCCGCCTGTTTTTTCTATTCTCGTCTATATCATAATCATCTACTGAAACAACAAGATATTTATTCCAGCCTTCTTTAATTTTAGCAGCAATTTGTTCTTCATTCATTTTACCTGCCTTTCTTTGATGAATAGTACCCTCTAATGAATCTTCTGGTTGGAACTTTTTTCCTGCCTCTGTTAAAGCCTTACCATAAGGTCTAACGCTTTCTCCTGCTGAATAAAGTTCAGTTCCTTTTTCATCCTTCATTTTGTGTGCAGTAGTTAACCATTCATATCCTAATTTATCAAGAAGCCCTTCCATTTTCATATCTTTTCTTGTATCGTCTAAGTCTCTTAATATTGCATCAAATCTATCATCTGTTCCAGAAGTATTTACAAACACTCTAGTCTTTGTAAAAAACTCTTCTGCTGTCAAATCCATTATTGACTCCCATGCTTTTTGAATATAGTTTTCATATTCAATTCTATTAAATTTCATATCAGGATTTTCATCAGTAGCATCTTCTAATAAAGCAGAGTTTAAATAATGTTTCATGTTTTTACTAATACTGCTATAGTTTTTGACAGTAAAAGGAGACACTATATATTTTAACATAAGCACGGCTAATGGGTTATCTAGGACATCACCCGTTAAGGATGCGTTATCTATTTCTATTGGTTCAGAACCAACAGAATAGTCCCTATTTTCATATCTAATAGTAGCAGGTAACCTAATCATTTATACCACTTAAGCCAACCAAGCGGCCCAAGCAGCACCTTTAGAAATCATCTGCGATAGACCTAAACCACTTCTAGGTGGAGTATAGGTCATTTGACCCGTATTGGGGTCTATCCAGTAAGGATTCCCCATTGTGTCCGTACCTGCTGGTGGAATTGGATAACCAGAATTGTTGCTAAATGCCTGTTGTTGCTGATACATGGCTTGATTAAACTGAGTTGCACCACCGCCACCTTGAATCTGTGATGGGTCAACACCGCCGTTAACAGGCATTCCTGCCGATACTCCTACAGGTGCAGGTGCAGGGGCTTGTGGAGTAGGTGCGCTAAATCCTTGAGATTCTAAGTATTGACTCTTAGCCATCTTTCTTTGATAAACTACCTCAGAATTTATTGCAGTTGCTAATAATGTTTGTAAATCTAATTGTATGTTAGCCGCAGTTACAGCATTATAATCTGCCTGTGCAACAGAAGTCACACCTAACTCTGTACCTGTTCCTACAGTATCTAAACGTAGTTTTACTAATTGTTCACTAACTACCTTTTCTACTACATCTTCTACTAGTTGTGCAAGCGCACCTAAAAACTGTTCACCGTGATAAGTAAAGAACTCTTCTACATGGTTCTCTTGTAAAGTTAGTAAATTATTTGTGGCTTTAAATTGAGCCTGACTCGTTGCATCTATTTGTTGTGCTATACTTCTATTTGATGTACCCCATACCATATTATTGTGCCTCCAATTCTATTGCGTTTTCAGGTATCTCTACTTTATCCTGAGGAATAACTTGTGCGCCACTGGTCATTAATTCTAAAACTCTTTTATTAATGCCATTTTGTTCCATTGTTAATCGAAATAATTCGTCTTCCTTGTTTTCATTAGACATTTGAGGGGGCTTTATAGTCCACCCCATTCCTGACAAACTCTCTATGTCTGACTGCCTTAATGAAGTTAGCGGTGCTGATTGTAACATTTTAGGCACTTTGGGCATAGGTATGTATGATTCAAAAGAAAGACCATGTTCTTCCGCTATTATTTGTTGCTCTAACATCTCATATTGTCTGTGCAATTGTGCATGTTTTTCACAGTAAGTTCCCCTCATAGGATAACCTTTTCTTACTTTGTGAAGAGGTATTGTTGGTCTCATTGGGTCTGATGCTTCCCAAACCTTATGGGTTCCACATACAACACATCTATCCTTCGTATTAAATTTATAACTGTAAGGTATCTTCATAAAACTTTTTCTTTCAGGCCACAGTATCTTTAACATTTCTTTTAATTGTTTTCTAGGCTTACTGCTTTTATACTCATATTGCATAACTGAGCCGGGTGACCTAGCAAGTTTAATGGGAGGTAAAAAGGGATTTGCTGCTATTGTGTTATTAGCAGGTATTAAAGAAGGAGGCTGATAAGTAGGTGCTATTGTCATCTTTCCAACTCCGATTGCCAATTCTCTTTACCCATCATCTCTAAGTCATTAAAAGTCATCTCTTTAAATATTGGATTACGGTTAGCAATCCTCATTATATGTGCCACGGCTTCTTGTAGTTTTTGACCCGAATCGGGCATTTCTGTATTAAATGTTAACATCTTAGCGATGTCTTCAAACTCTTGATATATTGTTTTTTCTACCATTAGTAATCCTCTATCATTGTTGAAATTCCTCTGTAAACCATTTCTGAATCTGATTTTGCACTTACTATATATTTGTATGTAGGTATGCCTTTATCATTTAATTTATTTGCTCCATCTCTAAATGCTTGGAATATAGGGTGTTGTTGTATCTCTTTGTATTCATACCTGTCTTTCCATAGGTCATATTTGTTTGCCCATATACCTACTGCTTTTGGATAATCTTTATCAGATTTTTTATACTTTTTATTTACGTTGTCCCAATAAGGCGCACATATTGTATCTACTAAAAATGTCCAACATAGTTGTTGTTCTATATCAAAGTGTTTTGTTAAATGTCTATCGTCAATCATAAAGATAATATATTCTACTTTTCTTTTTCTCATATCGTATAGCCATTCATTCCAATATGTTGTTTCTCCTCCTATATCTGATGTTTTGATTGTGTGTTGGTCTCCATCAATTTTAATTGTTTTTCTTAATGCTCTTTCTCTTCCAACAGTTCTTTGTTTAATTTCTGGTACATCTCCTCTTGTTCTTAATTGATGATGTAATGTTGTTTTTCCTACTTGCGTAGCACCATATACTCCTACTGCATGTGGATTTATTTTCTTCCAAAGTAATCCTAACTGCTCTATACAGATAATTACGAACCCTGTCATCACCGACATTCAATCACCTAGAAATGAAATATCGAAGTAATACCTCCCCAAAGCGTACTAAATAAATTAACACCAAACGATGGTAATGCATGACCAATACAAAAACTTACAAGAGAAGCAATAACTCCCCAAAAGTAAAATCTTGCTCTTAGAAACCAAACATCTGCTGAATGCGCTCTTTGCATATCATACGCTAAAGCAGATTCATCCATACCAAATGCTATGGCTTCCAACATTTAATCACTCAACCTGTGCTAAAAAGGGAGATACTTGGGGTTCTTCTGTTGTTACGGGTTGTGGTTGTATAGGCTGTCTATTCCAACTTTGGTTAAACTGTTGTAGGCTTTGACGAACCTTTTCTCTTTGTTGTTCATCTCTAGCCCTTCTAGCCCAATAAGCGGCAATTCTTCTGTCGAGTAAAGTCATCTCAATGTAGTCATTCAAAGCCAAATCAAACACGGCTTTCATTACAAGTATTCCACCAATGGTCATTAGTGAAAATACTATTGCATGTGCATAGTGTGAAAAGGCAAGTAAATTACCATATTCAGCATAAAAGAAAACATTTATGCCACTAATGCAACCAACGAATAATATCGTCATTACTAGTTTTGTATCTTTTTCTAAAGCGGGCATTTTTTCATCTCACTTGAACGGAGACTACTACATCATTGGCTGCTGTACCTGAAACTGCTGCACGACTTAAAAACAGACCTGTACCTAAAATAGCCCCATGATAATCCAAATCTACTGATGTTCCAGCAGGTACAGGTATTACTGCAAATAGGCTTGAAGCAACGGCTGAAGAATTATCATATAAACTAATGGTTTGTTCAGCACCGTCATTATTGTGTATCTTTACAGACATCAACTTAACGCGCTCTTTTATCAAATGTTCTGTTTCAGCACCGTCAGTTGTGGTACTCTTATAACAGTAATTCAACGAGCCTGACATTTTAGCATCTCCTGTGTATTGGTGTGAGGGAGCGTATCCCTTATGAATGTTACTTAAAAATAAAATGTTGTAGTGACCTATGACCCCGTTAAGGGGCCATAGGCCACATTTATTGCGGTAATCAAAGATTTCCGTAGACCCGAACTCTTACAGAGCCTTCATCACTTGTGCCTGATTGTGCGGCTGTGCCTGTGGAAAGAATCAGTTTAAAACTACTCCCTGATTCATAGCCTCCACCTTCTGCTACAATTGCTCTAGCATCATGGCCGATTTCTTCCACACCCGTTACTATTACAGCATTTATGGTTCTTAAACCAAGTTCTGCTGCTGTTACGAGCATACCCGTATTATCGTTAGCATCACAATTTATATTAGCATCAACATAGTATTCATCGCCTGATACTTTAGGCGTTGTATATCCCTTATGGTCTGCTAATACTGTTACTGTAACTGCCATACTTAATCACCTCATGCACTGGTTAGGTTCGTTATCTTTCCTTGTCCCTTAAAGAAGGAGCAACCAGTCTCAGCAATCGTGCGGTACAATGCCTGATTACCAAGTTTGGCAACACCGAATGGGTTACCGTGGTCAATACCATCTTCAAAGTATTGGGTGGGTTTCATTACAGATAGCCACAGGTGGTCTGTATCAAGAATGAGTATATCACTCAATTTGTTAGCAGTAGCCTGTCCTGTTTGTGGCATATCCTTACAAGGAATAATTGGGATGTCGTAGTAAGTAGCGACCCTAAAGCCAACTTCTGAACCCTTTACACCCCTAACACCGTTATGAGTAGGAATAATCTCCTTCCTATCCATAAATCGCTCTTGGGACTGTAGTAAGTCACCAAGATGCTGAATGGTGTCGTATCCTGTTAAGATAACCTTTGGGCTTCCTCCGGCTTCTCTAATGTTTCTTAACGCCTTGTTAAGAATTGTTAGAGTTAATGGCCTTGCATCACCTTCCGCATAACCATCACCATTGTCAACATATGCATCCATAAACCCTGCACCTGTAACAGTACCCATTTTGCTGGTTCCACTTGCACTTCCGGGGTTTCTGTCAGTATTGTTGAACAATGTATACATTGCTGCATCAACCGTGGTTTTAGTGCCGTCACTGGCCTTATTAACCGAGAACAACCCATCATCGAAAGCATCTGCTAATTCCTGCTTTGAGGAAACTATCTTCATTAAAGAAGTGTAGTTTCTTTCAACGTTAGCATTAGCATTGCTTAGGTCAAGCGACTCAAGAGGCAATAGAAGCATAGCGTTCTGCATCTCTGCGTGGTGCTTACCCATGTCTTCACGGATTAAAGCACGGATGTCTCCAACGCCGTCATCAATCTTTGCCATCTCAAGAGCCAATTCCGAGAACTCAAACATATGAGCAACGGTCTTGGGGCTGGTGTTTAACTTGTCATAGGTGGGTGTAATAGCAGAAATAGTTCCTGCCGTTGAATCAGCACCAGAATCTATTGCTGCGTTTTCACCGTATCCACCTAGAGCATCTGGTCGTAGGGCATCTCCACCCTTTGTTAACGTTCCACTGTTATCTGCCATAGAGATTTTATTATCTCCACCGCCACCTGCTCTCTTTGTCATCACTCTCCAACCAGAAGAAACATAAGGTCTCTTTGGTAGCATTGCGAGTGCATTGCATTCTTGGTTAATCATTGACCATACTTTCTTACCGTAGGCCAAGTTATATAGGTCACTTAACGCCGAATTAGCACTAGCCATGCTGTTACCCGAATCGTGGGCTGCGGATAATCCGCTAACAACACCTGCCGCCTTTAACAGCGCATTACCTGAACCGCCCCTAATACCATAGGTTGCGGCTTCCAAATCTCTCATAGACTTAATATATCCTGTCATCTTATATCACCTAGTTCTCATATTGAGCGATAAAGTTGTGTATCTCTCCCCAATCCATTTCTGAAACATCAGGTACTTCAATTTCAGCAGAAGAGGATTTTACAATCTCATCCGTTTGAGCAGTTAATGACTTCCTAAGAAGAGCAAACTCTTCCTTAAGTGCATCAACCTCATTCTTGGCATCATACTCGTTTCGGGCAACAGAAGCCTTCCTTAAGTCTTGCTCCTTTACGAACCTCTCTTCAAACTGAGCCTTTAGAGAGTCATAAGCCATCTTCTCTAACTGCTCGGCTTTGAAAGCCTCGTAAGCCTTCTCTACATTTTCGCTGCTAAGGTCTAAAGTAGCGAAATCTTCGTTATTCCACTCCTTGTATAATTGACCAAATTGTGCGGCTTGTGGGTGTTTCTTGCCTTCTGCTTCTTCTCCGGCATGACCCGCCTCAACGAAGCCTTCCGGCCCCATTCTACCCTTAGCGGTATTATCGGAGTATTCCATGTTCATATTCTCTTCATCCATGTCGGCCATTTCTTCATCCTTACCGTAATCGCCGGATTCCATGTCTGCGTCTTCTATGTCCACATCATCTTCTCCCTTCATGTCTGCATTCTCCATATCGGCCATTTCCTCATCCTTATCTGGTTTTGCATCCATTTCTTCTTTCTTTAGGTCATTAACTTCCGCCATAAGCGTGTTAAGTTCCTCAAGTGCTTTTTCCAATCTCTCAGTCATGTCACTCTTCTCCTCCTTTAATATGTCAAACTTTGCTTCTGGGTTTATTCCTTTTTCACAAATTGTTACTTCATGGAGTTCTAATTTATCTATCTCATTATATTGGCCTAACTCTTCGCTTGTTTTTTGCCTCTTAGATAGTGCTTGTCCACCTATACTAAATGAACGTAAGGTTCCTTTTCTGATACCTCTTTGAATTTCTTTTGCCTTTTCTATGTCATCTCTTAATTTAATAACAACATAAAAGCCTACATCATCTACTTCTGTCTTGTGAAGGTTTCCATTTTTATCTCTATAATTTTCTATTACGTCACCGACTTGAACATTTGAATGATTTGACATTACATTTCTATACTTGGGTGTTTCCATATATTTTATAACTGCTTCTTCTAATGCTTTTAGTGTAATTAAGTCATTTTGTTTATCTACAATTTCTATTGATGCATATCCTCCTATGACTAAATCATCTGATTTTAAAATACTAAAGTTACCTTCTGTATGCGACTTAAGCAAAGTGGCTTCCGACACAATACCACTTCCTCAATTTACTATATGAAGGCCACGATATTACGCAACTTGCATGGTTAACTTTTTATGTCGGTCTTCAGTAATATCCCATATTCCTTCGTCTTTGTCAGCATCTAACATCTTTTGCTTAACACCAGTCCATACTAACCAAGTATCTTCTTCATTCACAGGTACTACTCTAAAGTGGACTCTTGTATCAAACTTCTTACCATTGATTTTATATTCGTGATAACCATGTCTTTGCACACCTAACTTAATTTTACCAGAATCTATAAGTTTTCCTCTTGTTGTTTTATCTGCAACCTGTGCAGGAAACTTTCCTGATTTACCAAATAAGTTGTAAATGTCTTCTGTATCTTCTATATCAATAGTCCACGCCATATCTTTTTTATCTGTTTCAATAATAAATTCTAAGTTATCATCATCACCATAGTATATAGAAAATGTTCCAGACTTAGGAGTGTCTGCTTTAATTAATTTATCTTTATTTGGAACAAAAGTATCCTTAGCCACCTTAACAAAATCATCAAAATCAGTTAACCAATTTACTAATTTACGCATATCGTTATCCCACAATGCTTCACTTAATTCAGGTATCTTTTCTTTAGCAAATTTTTGTATATCTCTTACATGTGTTCCTTTACCATCTGGGTCTTTATCATGTAAGAAAGATTTAATGGCTACTCTAGCATCTCCAGACTTTGCCTTCATTAACTCTGTAATTTCATGCTTCCACAAATCTATATCTGCTAAAGCATTTTTCTCCATTAAAGTATCCCCACTGAATCCATATATAGTATAGCCATCAAAATCTCCTTTCATTATTATTTCGGCTTCCCCATGAATATTATCAGTAACAATATATTTCTTTAGTGCATCTCTAACTTCATACTTTAATGTCTTTCTTCCCTCTTTAGATAACAAATCCAAAGTAATAAGTTTTTCAGGTTGTTCCACTTCGGGGAGTTCTATTACCTTAGCAGTGTATAATTTATAGCCTTTAGGTGTCTTTCTTACTTCGTCAACCTTAACTCTAACTATGTCACCTACATCTACATCTTCCTTTGTATTTAGGGCTTTACCGACAGAGAGATACTTTATTCCTTTTAACTCAGTACCACCATGTTCTCTTGCTTCTTCTCCGCTAAGTGGCCCTGCCCCTAATGTATACGAATTTAGATTTGATTTTGTAGTTTTCTTATCTAAAACAATCAAATCTAAGTCAACAAATTTCTTCATCTTAATCCACTTTGGATTCTTTTTAGTACCAATATAATATGTGGATTCTATATCTTTTATAACTACTCCTTCTGAAGCAGGTAGTTCCATAATATCTTTAGAATACTTTTCCACTTCTGCTAACGAATCTGCAATTCTTGTATTCTTTTTATTTGGAAACCCTAACTCATCAGAAGAGTTTTGAGATAGTTGATAAAATAATGTATTGATTCTTTCTCTTAAAGGGTTGTCTGCTAAATTCTTTCCTTCGTGGTGCATTATATCAAAGACCCTAGCCTTTAATTTAGCATCAGGATATTTGTTTTTAAATAAGTGTGCTATAGTATCTGCTCTATGAAGAGGCTCATCTTTATCATATAGTATTAGTTCTGCATCAAAGATACAATCTCCAAATCTCTTTTGCTTTAATTTATCTACAATGTCTTTACATTTAGAAGTAATATCTTTTTCATTGTAAGAATAAATTTTTACTTTGTCTTTTATTTTATGAAGTTGAACCCTGATACCATCATACTTTTCTTGAACTAGCCATTCTCCACTAAAGCCCTTAAGTTCTTCAATGTCTTTAACTTCAAATATTCTATACATTGGTTTGTTTGGTATGATAAAATCAGTATCCGCTTTTTCTTCTTTAGAGTCCTCAGACTTTTCTAATCTAATTGCAATTAACTTTTCCCAATCCTCTTCTGTGTTATCTCTTAGATATACCTTTTTCAATAACTCAAGAGCAGGTTTAAATTTGGGCTTTATTTTAGATGTGTCTTTGTTATCACCATAATGCTCAATAATATAAATAGGAATATCATCTAATCTAAGGTCTAGCCCTTCCGCGCCTTCTGCTATATCTGCTATATTAATTCCTTCTTGTTCCCATGAGGCTGATGATATTCCGTGTGAATGTGTTCTCAAAGCATAGTGTATAAACATAGCATATATTGCTGGCTTAGATATAAATGTCTCTATAACCCTGTCTCCTAACTGTTTAGCAAACGGGTCATTTACTTCATCGGAATTGTATCTTAATCTTTTTATTTGAGCATATAAATCTCTAGCATGATTTGATTCAGGGTCTAGTGTGTTTTTATTAAACACTACTTCTTCGTCTAAATATTTTTTCATTTCGTTAGTAAAACTACTAAGTCCATCGAAATCATCTCTTATCTTTTCGACAGACTTCCTCCATTGTTCCCCATATTCTTTAGGGTCTTCTCTCGCAGTAAGATATTTTACTCTCACATCTTCATAAAAATCAAGAACACGCTTCGCCAAGTTCTTATTTTTTTTGCGAAAGAAGACCCCAGATTGTGCCATGTTTATCCTTCAAACTCAGTTATGTTTGTTTGTTCTTCATCCCTACCTTTTACATCTGGTACGGATTCAGCCTTTGGCTTTTTGACATCAACAGTTTCACCTGTTTCGTTCTCTATATCAGCGATTTGAGTAGAAACAATTTCCTTTCCTAACTCTAATGCTTTAACCATCAGTTCTTCCATCTTTTCTTCTTTTGTTACTTTTTGTGGTAATCCATCATCCATCAATAACCACCTTCCAATTTTGCTACCATTTCATTGATATCTTTCCAATCCATCTTGGCAATATCATCAACGCTAGTAGTTCCACTACCCATTGTGGGTGTTGGTGTATTTGTGACAACTAAACCTGACTTCATCAGTATGTTGTCATCATTGTAAACAGTTTTTTCTAACTTGCTTACCTTATCAACTAACTCCTTCAACAGAAGAAGCATTTCATTGTCTGCACTTTCGTCACTCATCTTTCTCATCTCCTAAATCTCCTTTGCTCTTTGGATAAATCATCCCTCGCATTTGGCGATATAGAATCTCATAATCTTTTCTAAGTTCAGATGCAGCCGCTACAAGAGATATGTTTGTCTCTTCTATTTTCTCCATCTTTTTCTTATCAGACTTATTTACATTAAGAGATTTTATTTCATCCAATAAATCTCCTAACTTGGTAAAGTCTTGTCCCATATATTCTGTTGGCTGAACAGATTGTAACAACTTCTTAATTTTCTTCTTTTGCTTTGGGTCAACCTTTGCCAACAATTCACTTTCTTCTTTTAAAATAACTTTTTCCCACATATTTTATCTTCCTCCCATTCTCTCTAATAATTGTTTTATCTGAGGAATCCTATTAAACGCTAAAACTTCTAATCTGTATTGTTTTTGTAATTTATATAACCTTGCTATTCTTTCTTGGGATTTGAAATTGTCTATTAAATCATCCATTCTTTTCTCTAATTTGACCCGTCTTTCTCTAGTCATTTTATTATAGTACGGGTCTCCCCTTCCCGGATTAATTAATTTAAGTAATCTTCTATAATCCTGTGATTGTTTAAACCTATCAAACTCTTTATCTATTTTAGTATTTACATTTTGTAAGTTTGTTTCTGCCCCTTTCTTAGAATTGTTTTTAGTTTCTTCTTTTAGAGTTCTGAGGTGCATCATTAATTTTTCTTTGGTGTCTGGTTTTGTATCTCCACCTGCAAGGAAACTTTGTATTGGGTCAAGTTTTGCTCTTTGCTTTTTATCCTCTTCCCTAATTTGTGCAAATCTTTGTTCTTCCCATTCCTTCTCTTCTTTTGTTTTTGGACTTGCAGTAGCATCTCTTCTAAGTCTTTCTCTTTCTTCATCTTCTTGTATTTCCTGTAAGGCAATACCCTGTTTTGATTTGTAGTCTTTAATATTATTTTGAAGTCCTTCATAATGTTCTCTAAGGTCGGCAAGATATTCAAAATTAGTAACTGATTCCGCAACCCTTTTATCACCGTTCTCATTAATAATCTGTTCTAATTTATCTATAGCAGACTTAGTATTCATAATTTTAAT
>TARA_R100000278_G_scaffold28063_2_pt1 | contig 19646 bp, 32 predicted proteins | sample TARA_R100000278 | Tara Oceans TARA_R100000278 (sample SAMEA2620755) | marine metagenome | biome: marine biome (ENVO:00000447); feature: deep chlorophyll maximum layer (ENVO:xxxxxxxx); material: "saline water (ENVO:00002010), including plankton (ENVO:xxxxxxxx)" | depth 66 m | reverse complement strand
AGGATGGACATCTCCACTTTTTATTAATGATCAAAGAAAAGATGAGTGTATATATGATAATGTAAAGATTCTTATATGTGATGCTGAGATTAATAATATATTACAAATTGAGAATGTTCTTAAACCAATTATTAATGCAGGAGAGAAGTTATTAATTATTGGAGACTGTTCTCAAAATGTTATTAATACTATGGCTGCCAATGTTCAGCGTAACGGATTAAAGTTTTGTAATATAAAACCACCTTCATTTGGATACAAGACTCATGAGTTGATGCAGGATATTGCATTTGCTGTAGGAGCTAAATACTTTTCAGAAAAGACTGGAGATGATTTATCTCTAATTAGACCAGAAGATTTAGGTCATGCAGATAAAATAATAGCAGGTAAAGATTCAACTATTATTATTAAGGACGGTGATATTGGTGAAGAGACTATAAAAAGAGTAGAAGAACTTAGAGAACAACAACAAAGATTAACAGCTAAACATGAGAAAGACTTTATTAATGAAAGAATAGCAAGTTTAGTTGGAGGGATAGGATGTATATATGTAGGGGCCACTTCTGATATAGAGCAAAAAGAAAAATTTGACCGAGTCGATGACTCGGTATGCGCGGTGCGCAGTGCCTTACAAGAAGGCATTGTTCCTGGGGGAGGATTACTTCTACATACTATAGCTCAAAAATATAAAGGTGATGATATAGCTAATAAAATAATGAAAGAAACTTTAGAAGCTCCATTAACTCAAATATTAAAAAACGCTGGATTATGTAAAGATGACATATATCATAAGGCTGATAATTTACAAAAGAATGTAGGGTATAATGTTGTTACCAGAGAGTACGGAAATATGTTTGACATGGGGGTAGTTGATCCGGCCAGAGTTACTATACAAGCATTAAGTAATGCTATTAGTGTAGCTACAACTATACTTACTACTAACGCTATAGTTACTCACGCAAGAATACATACTGATTCGTGACAAAAAAATATTATAAAAAGCAGTGGGTTATTGTTTATCTTAATATTAATGATGTAAAAGGGGATTACGATGACTTTTCTTTTTCAGATTTAATAAAAAAAGATAGATCATACGACTGGACGAGACTACTGTATGATATAGATAAAGAAGGATTAAAAGAGTTAATTGAGGTGGAGAAAAAAGATTCACATTATAGAGTAACACAAGGAAACCATAGGTTAAAGGTTTTACAATATTTATATCCACCTAATAATACATTAAGATTTAAATTAAAAAGACATGAGACCAATTGGCAAGTACATTGTAATTAAAACAATTAAAGAAGAATTAAAAACAGAATCAGGATTATTACTATCTAATGAAGATGCAAGCAGCTTTAGATATAAAAAAGGAAAGGTAGTAAAGCCAGGAACCGATGTTTCAGTAATCAATACAGACGATGTTATATATTATGATGGAGCGTCAGGTCACCAGATGTTAATAGAAGACAACCCTTACACGATTATCACTGAGCGCGATGTCGTTGTTGTCTTATAAACTTATTCATCTCTATAATCATATTACGATAAACTTTATCCATATAAGAAGCATCGTGTCTAAATAAAGGATTATATTCCGGACTTTCTCCTATTTCTTCTCCATTTAACTTCTTATATATAGTGTTAACCATACGTTTACCTTTGTAAGATAACTCATAAAGAGTTGTTTCTTTACCCTTTCTTTTTCTCCATACATGTATATATCCTTGATTTAGAAGTTTATAGAACCGAGGCTCGTCCCAAGACATACACTGTTCAAACTCTTTAAATTTAGTTTTGTTAAAGATATGTTCGCTATAAAGGAAAAATAGCATATCTATATCTGGAGTTCCGACTTTGTATTTGGCTTTAGCCCAATACCTTATCACCCTCCAATATTTCATATAGTCGTGCGAGGGCTGAACTCTATCGTAGTTTTTTCTTACTGTATTTGACATTAAATTAAATTTGTATCTTTGCGGTTACAAAGTTATTAAAAATATAAAACTATAAAACTATAAAACTATGGCGAATCCATTTAAAAAGAAAGAAAAGACAAAAAATTACAAAAAGAAGCTCGCAACAATAAAGAAAAAGAAAGCAATAAAAAAAACTAAAACAGCGGCTACAAATCTTGGTAAACATATACATAACAATCTTGCGCAAAGAGATTTAACAAAACCTTTAAGCGAAACTCCACCTTTATATATGGGTAGACCATCTTATTCTTCTTAATTATGCCAACAGTTACAGTAAACGGAAAGAAAAAAACATTCCCCTATAATGCAGTAGGTAAAGCTCAGGCGGATGCTTACGCAAGATTACATGGGGGTAAAAAGAAAAACAATCCCGGACCTAAAAGCGAGGTAAAGTCTTCTAAAAATAAAAGTAAATTAGATAAAGACATAGAAGAAAACAAGAACAAGAAAAAAGACACAAAGTTTGCTGATCAAATATATAGAAAATCAAAAGTAGACAAGAGTCTTGAAAAAGAAGGGTACCATACAGCTAAAGGTATTAGGGGAACAAAAAAATCAAAGTATCATGAAACAGGCATGGGTAATATGTCTGGAACATCAATGTTTAGTTAAAAATATAAAACTATGCCAGATCCTAAAAAGAAATATAGAAAACCATTTGGTGGGCCTACAGTAAAAAAGAAAACCACTATTAAGTCTCCAGCTACTCTTAAAAAAGAAAAAAAGGAAAGAGAGAAAAAAGCTATTGACGCTAAAAGAGCAGCGCAAGAGAAAAAAGCTGAAACAAAAAATAAAGAAAGATTAGAGAAAATAGAAAAGAAAAGGTTGTTGAAGAAGTATGATATAGAGGGGAAGACGGCAAAGAAAAATAAAAAAGCTAAAGAAAAAGAAAAGAAAAGAACAGAAAACAAGCAAGCGAAGTTTGATAAGATAAACGCGAAGATTACTGCCTTACAAGAAAATAAAGAGCTAACTAAAGAAGTTAGGGATAAAAAAATAAAATCTTTAAAAGACAGAAAAGATAAGATTCGTAAAAAAGCATTAGACCGAAACATTAAGGCTGATAAAAAGCTTATTAAGAGAGAGGGAGACGCGGTAACTAAAAAAACAAAAAATGAAGAGAGGTCTCGAAAAAGAGTAAAAAGGTCTAAAACTAAAATGGACCGACAAAAAAGAAGAGCTCTTAAGAGGTCCAATCGTAAAAAAAGAATGCAAGCGGTAACGGGTATTAAGCGTTGGGACAAAACTTGGAACTAAATAAAAAAAATAACTATCTTTGTAAAATATTAAAAAATAAAAATTATGAAACATCAAGGTTACAATTCAAGATTAGATGAGTCTTTAGGAAACAAGCATAAAGGCAAGCACAAACAATCAATGAAAGACAGAAGAGATGAGTCTAAAGCAATGTCTAAAAAAATATATGGACACGCTTACGGAGGAGATCACAACATGTCTTATGAGTGCATCAACAATGTGAAGAAAAAAATTGGAGCTGCAATTAGAAAATAATTATGGCAAAAAAAGGAAGAACTAAAAAGGGTGCTTTCCCTGAAATTAAAAAATCTAACGAGGGCAAATTTACTAAATGGGCCAAGAGTAATGGATTTAAAGATGCGTGTAGCGCGGCTAATGCTGTTATGAAGAAGACTGATAAGTATTCTGAAAGTGTAGTCAAAATGGCTAACTACGCAAAAAATTTCGGGTGTAGTACAAAAAAATAAAAAATTATGGGCAAATTATTAATTTGGTTAGGAGAGTCAATCTCTAACTTATGGTGTAAATTTCAATGCAATTGGAACTGGATGATTTCTAAAATAACGTTTAGCGTAGAAACTTGTCCTAACAAACTGTGTACTTGTAAAAAATAAATTATGCGTAGAACTAAAACAAAGGATTTACCGAATATTCAAAGGTCGCGAGGGTTTGGGGATACGGTTGAAAAATTTACTAAAATGACTGGAATCAAAAAAGTTGTAGATACAGTGGCTAAAAAAACAGGTAAAGACTGCGGTTGCGGAAAAAGAAAAGACGCTTTAAATAGAATGTTTCCTTACGATAAATAAAAATAAAAAGAAATGGCATATCAAAAATTACAAGCAAGAGAAGCGTTAGCGGTTATTCCTGATGCAAACGTACCAATTCCAGATCCAAACACAGCTATTAACTTAATTGATGCTGGGACAACAGCAACAGATGGAGTAACAGCTTTTGAGGTGGTCGCAAATGCGGGTTCTGTTTTAACAGGAGCTGGAACTAAGTTTACCGAAATGAATATTCCTATAGGAGCTATAGTGTACAACTCTACATCATCCGAAGCTTACTTTGTAGTAAGTGTTGATTCTGATACGCAAATTACGGTAAATAAAGCGGTAACAGGAACAGCTACTGACACCATAACAATCTATACTAAAGCGACTGTCGGCTGTACTTTATATATAGGAACAGCAGGAGATGTAACAGTTCAGATGGCAGAAATTAATGGAAATACTGTTGCGGCAGCTGCACCAGCTAATGCAGAAGTTACTTATAAAAATGTTGGAAACGCAGGCTTATTACCGATTCAAGTAAGAAGAGTGGATGACACTACTACTGCTTCTGATATTGTAGCAATGTGGTAATATGGGACTTGGTTTAGGAAACGCTAATGCTAACAACTTTGTTAAGATTCCTCCAGGGTCAGCACCACCGCCTCCACCGTTCAGCAATCTTTATTCAGTACATTTTAACGGAGTAGATCAAAGTCTTCAAAACACAACTATAGCCCCTCTTTTAGGAACGGGCGGTACGGGAGATTGGAGCGTTTCATTTTGGGTAAAAGCAGACACTATGAGCGGAATAGGCAATCAAAGGTTATGGTCGTTTGGAGCAGGAGGAACACAGCAAACACAGTTGTACATAAATAATAGTGGAAACCTACAGTTTGCAGGACCTTGGTCGGACGGGTTTAGTTGGGGAATAGCGGCTGGAACTTGGGCTCATGTTGTATACAGGGTAAGTAGAGCTTCGGCAAGTTTAAATGTAGGGTATGTTTTAAATGGCAGTACATTTAACAATAAAAACCAAACCATAACACTAACGTTTGATACTACCGGAGCTACCTATGTAGGTAGAAACTCAGGGAGTTATGGATTTGAAGGAAATATAGATGAACTTGCAGTATGGAATAAATATTTGTCAAACGCTGATTGTTTGGAAATATACAACGGAGGAAGTGGAGTGGATTTAACCACCTTAACACCTGCGGCTAATTTACAGCACTGGTGGAGAATGGGAGACCCTACAGGAACAGCTTCTTACCCTACTATTACAGATGCCGCTGGGTCTATAAATTTAACAATGGACAATCAGGCAAGTTCTGATATTGAAACAGATGTTCCATAATGTTATTTTCCACATTAGACATATCACTTTTAAATGATGTAAACTATAATGAGGTTACAGAAGATTCAGCTTTAACAGTTAGAAAAAATAATAATCAAACACTTTTTATTATAGGATTTCCAGCAAATAAAATACCTTCAATAGCAGAAAAAGAAGATCATTACACTAATCAAGAGATGCTTGATATTATTGCTGACCCTGCAAACGGTTGGGTAGAAGAAGAATAAAATATTTATATTATCTTTGCATTTATGAATTGGTATCAAACAACAACATATACAGGTGAGGTAAAGTATGTACAGTCATCAACTTAACCTTTAAAAAATGAAAACTGAAATGAAAGACACAGTAGAAGTAGTGGCTGCCAATGGGGGAGCTTTAGGTTTAACATTAATGCAGGCTAACGAAATACTTCAATTTGTTTCTCTGTCGCTTGCTATCGCATTTACAATATATAAGTTTATAAAAAAAACAAAGTAGTCATGAAATATTTTACCTATAAAGAATTTGATTCGCCAGATGAGCCAGGTTCTGGTAAAAATATGAGGCATGATTTTTTAGAGCTTTTAGACTTTGCGAGAGAAGAATCGGGAACACCTTTTAAAATTACCTCTGGATTTCGTACAGAGGCCTACAATAAAGATTTATTAAAGAGAGGATATAAGGCTTCTAAAAATAGCTCACATCTAAAAGGGTGCGCTGCGGATATTGCCTGCACAAGTTCATCTAAAAGAAGTTTAATAGTTAGAGCTTTAATTAATGTCGGGTTTACAAGATTGGGGATTGCAAAATCCTTCATACATGTGGACAACGATTCGAGTAAGCCTGACGCAATATGGTTATATTGATATGGCAAAAAAAGGAAGGGTTAAGAGTAAGGGAAATAAAATTTGTAAAGCAGGTAAGGACTGGGCTATGAGAACTTATGGTAAATGGTCAGCTTATGCTGCGATGGGAGCTTCTAAATACTGTAAAGATCCTAATTACGCTAAAAACAAAAAGAAATGACTGAAATAAAAAAAATGAAAGAAGTTGTAAAGCAACTTAAAAACGCTTCAAAAATGCACGCACAACAAGCTGCTAAAATTGAAAAGATGATTAAATCAATGAAGCCTAAAACTAAAAAGAAAAAGTAATGGCTGGGGCTTTAAAAAAATGGAGAGATGAGAAATGGGTTCGTATAGGAACTGACGGATCTATATTGGGTGCTTGTGGAACAAGTAAGGCCAAAAAAAACCCAGCAAGATGTCTGCCATTATCTAAAGCTAAATCATTAAGTAAAGCGGAAAGAGCCGCGACAGCTAAAAAGAAAAAAAGATCAGGTGGTAGAAAACAATTTGTAATGAATACTAAAAAAGCAAAAGTAAAAACTTAAAACACATAATTATGCCAACTGTTAAAACAAAAGGAAAAAAGAGGGTGTTCCCTTACAACGCAGTAGGGAAGGCTCAAGCAGACTCTTATGCTAAAATGCACAAGGGTAAAAAGAAAAATAATCCAGGATATGGAATGGAAAGAAAAACTAAATCTTCAGGATACTAATGGCTGTCAGTAAAAAAAATATGAAATGCAATGTGGTTCGTCCAAGCACAAGACCTGGTAAGAAAAAAATGGTTAAAGCTTGTGAAGGGGGAAAAGAAAAGATTATTCACTTTGGAGCTAAAGGATATGGTCATAATTATTCTGCCGCTGCCAGAAAATCTTTTAAAGCAAGACATAAATGCGGTACAGCTAAATCAAAACTAACAGCGCGATACTGGTCGTGTAAAAAACTATGGGCAGGAAAAGGAGGTTCTACAAAGTCAAGCCCTAAAAATAGAAGAGGAAAATACTAATGGAAGATATTTTAAAGTTAATAGACGGATACGGTTTGCCATTAATATTATTATTAGGCGCTTTATATGCTTTATATAAATTTTTTGTTTTTAGTATATATGAAGTAAAAGGACAGTTTTCAAAATATCATGAAAAAAACGCAGCAGACATGGAGGAGGTTAAAAAGAAAATAGATATTATATTAGAATACATAAGAAAAAAATCATGAGTATATTAAATAAAATATTAGGAAAGGGCGCTTTAGATATTGCCGGAAAGGCTGCTGAAATTGCAGATAAATTTATTCAAACAAAAGAAGAAAAAGCTGCTTTCGAAATGGAAATGGAAAAAGTTGTAATTGAAGCCGAAGCTGAGATTCAAAAAAACGTAACAGAAAGATGGAAGCATGATATGACCAGTGATTCTTGGTTAAGTAAAAATGTTAGACCAATGGTATTGATATTTTTAGTAGTATGTACTGTGTTAATGATATTTATTGACGGAGGGTCTATTAATTTTGTAGTTGAAGAAAAGTGGACTTCTTTGTTGGAAATAGTTTTAATAACTGTGATTGGAGCTTACTTTGGAGGAAGGTCATTTGAAAAAATAAAAAAGTAATGGCTAAATCACCAGCATTTATATTTCGCGGAAATAAACAGAAAAAAAGACCAGGAGTTCACTCTAAATCAAAGAGTAGTAATTTAAAATCCAGCAAGAACTATCTTAAAAAATATAGAGGTCAAGGAAAATAAAATACATTCCATAACTTTTATTATCTTTGTAAAAAATTAATTATAATCTAAATTTATTAAAAATGAAAAAAATTGAAACAAAAGAACTGGAAGCTTTACAAAGCTTAAACGCAGAGTTTAACAAGCTTAAAATGCAATTAGGAGATTTAGCCTTACAAAAGCATGGAGCGTGTTTAAGAGTAGAAGAGTTAAAATCAGAGTTTGCTTTGTTAGAAAAAGACCTGATGACAAAATACGGTAAGGATGCGGTAATTAACCTGGAGACAGGAGAGATAAAAGAAAAAGAAAAAGAACAAGAAAAAAAGTAAATGGCAAAAATTGAGAATAAAGTCGCGTATCCTTCAGTTAAACCACAGTCTAACGACTATGTGGTTCTAACAGATGTTAGTGATAATAATGCAACTAAAACTTGTTTGGTTGGCGACTTATATTCTTTTTATGGATGGAGAACTTTCGATAGAACCTTAACCGCTGCCGAAGTTATATCAGCAGAAACACAACCTATTATTTTAATGGCTAATCAAGGGCCAGGCACAATGATTGTACCTGCTTTTATGGATGCAGTGTTTAGTGTAATCAGCAACTCTTCCGTTCCACCAGTAGCTTTTAATTGTACCGGAAATGGCAAGATAGCATCTGCAAATAATACTCCTACTCAAGTTATTTGTTATGGTCTGGACGAGCAGAATATAAATCAAACTGTATTTGGTACAGGTCAAAACAAGATTTTTGGTGGAAGCGATATACTCCCTTCAGGAGGTAACACTTACGGTGTCGACATGGGAGGGTTAATAAACAGTAGCCTTGTATTTACGTTTGCAGCCGGTGAAGGACCAACGCTTGGCAACGGATCGCTAAGAATTACTTTTAGATATAGAATATTAACAGGTTTTAATTTATAGACATGGCGAAAATTGAAAACACTCAAGCTTATCCTACGGTTGTCCCTGCAATGGACGACCTTTTAATTGCTACTGACGTTAGTAACAATAACGAAACTGTTACATTTTTAGTTAGTTCATTAATAGGGGGCGCGGGTGTTCTTCAGGGATTACAGTCTGTTTTAGATACGGGAAATACAGCTACACAAAATATTAACCTAACAGGAGATATTACAGTAGTCGGAACAGTTTATCCTACTACTATTACTGCTCAAGCAACAACCGGTTTAGCCGGCCAAATCTTATCATCTACAGGAACAGGTATTGAGTGGATTAATTCTCCTGCTACATCATGTTGTAGTTGGAACGATAGTTTAACTATAGGTAATACTGCCACTACGAACGCGATTGTAGACGGTGTCAATATGACTTTTCAAAACGCAGGAGCAGGGTTATATGTTAACAGTCCTGCTATAGTAAGTATTAGCGGTGTTACTAATTTTAATAATACCGTTGTTGACATGAACAACAGTGATGTGATTTTCGGTGTTACAGGGCAAATAGAAGACAGCACAGGATCTACTGGAACTGCCGGACAATGGTTAACTTCACAGGGTCCAGCGGGTGGAGTTGCGTGGTCGAGCTCACTACCTCCAGCTTCTTGCTGCGGGTTACAAAGTACTATTGCTTCAGGAAACACATCTACGGGACAAAATGTAACTTTAACAGGTACAGGACTATGGACTTTCGACACTAATGTTTCTATAACTTCAGCGGGTACTAATACCTGGTCAGGCAATAACGTTTTTAGTGCCGCTGGAAATCTTAGCACTACAGCTGGTATTGCGTTAACAGGAAGTTTATATGATGGAGCCTCTACAGGAACAGCTGGACAGGTTCTAACATCTACAGCTACTGGAGTATCTTGGGCAGCACCAAGTGCTGGTACTCAAGATTTACAATCAGTATTAGATAATGGAAACACAGCAGGAGGAGCAAATGCTAATATAACAATATCTGGATTTATAAAACCGGGACAAATTACAGATACATCAGGAGCTACTGGTGCGGCCGGACAGGTGCTTACCTCAACAGGAACAGGGTTGGCTTGGGTTACTGAGACTTGTTGTAATTTACAAGACACTTTAACTGCTGGTAATAGCGCTACTACAAGTATTGTTTTATCGGGGCCAGGTATTAGTCTTACAGCGCCTACGATAATCCCAGGATATATACAAGACTTTTCAGGAACCACGGGGGCTCCGGGAGAAGTTTTAACAGTAAACGGAGCGGGTACAGGAATAGAGTGGGCAGCGCCAACAGGAGCGGTTACAAGTGTTTCGGCCGGACCATCAGCAGCTTCTACAGGAACACCATTAACTATAACTCCTACAACAGGAGCGGTGGTTGTTACTTCTAATACTTATATAGGAGGAACTAATGTTGGTCACGTACCAAGCGGAGGGACAGCTTCTACTTTTTTACGAGGAGATGGAACATGGCAAACGCCTTCTGGATCTGCCACAGCACCAGAACAAACATTAATGGTTCCTTTTTATAATACTAAATGGAGCCCTGTAGCAAACACCTTTTACACTTTTCATGGCATGACTGAGGGTTCTACTGTAGGCATAATAGGGGTAAATTCTTTAGGTACCGTTGCTCCTTCAGGAGGAGGATTCCTTATGAGCCCCGAAGACTTAATGGCGGGGCAGGTATTTGGAAATCCGCCAGGCGGAACATGTACTCTTTATAGTGAGTTTTGGAGTATTTGCTCTGTAAGATTTGAGTTCGTGACTACTGTAAATACAATTTTTAACTTCCAACTTTGGAACGCACCATTATGCCCGGCAGACCCAGAAATAGGAACATTAACACAGTTAGCGATATGTGAGTTTGGGGAAGCTGATACCACTCAGTTTAACTGTTGCGATGCAACCGTTGCAGCATCTCCTGGTAATAGGATAGGACATGGTCAGTCTATATTTGTGACACTGAATAATGGAGCGGGCACGGGTGCTGCTAATGTGAACTTTCAAGGTAGAATGTATATAAATTTACAAAAGGTTTTACCATAAATTACAATTAAATAAAAATGAAATGGACATTCGAAAAATATCAATTGGCGCAGACTACAAGTCTGGAGCCATGCACTATATTGTAGGACAAGACGTTTTAGGGGGTAGTCACACTATTCATTTGATTCAGGCTACAGAAGGGTCTTACAAAATTTGGATTCAAAAAGAAAATGAGGTTTATATGTGGAAAGAATTTTTAGCCACCCTGCCTATATCATTAGAATATAATATAAACTTTTAATGAGGTCTCCTTATAATTTTATAGTAACTCCTATTAACAATAGGAGATATGACAACACTAAAAATATTGATGGATTAGAATTTATAACCAGTACTTCTCAGGAGGATCATAAAACTTCTAATCGATTCGCTAAAGTAGTAGCTCTTCCTATAAATTATAAAGGAGAAATAAAAACCGGAGACACATTGCTTGTTCATCATAATGTCTTTAAGTTTTATTATGATATGTACGGAAGAGAAAAAAGTGGAAGAAGCTTTTTAAAAGATAATTTATTTTTAATAGATCCAGAACAATTTTTTTTATACAAACAAAACGGAAAGTGGAACGCTCACAGTAAGTATTGTTTTGTAAAACCTATTGAATTAGAAAAATCGTATATATACAAAGGCGGTAATGAGGAGCCTTTAATAGGGATAGTTCGTTATATAAATAAAGAGCTAAAAGAATTAGGAGTTAAAGAGGGGGATAAAATTTCTTTTACCCCAGACAGTGAATACGAGTTTAATGTGGAGGGAGAAAAATTATACAGAATGTTTACTAATAATATAACTATGGTATTATGATACATATTATAGATAATTTTGTGGACAAAGATTTATTTAAAATAGCGACAGACTATTTAAACAAAGGAGAGTTTTTAAAGCACACTGTTGGAGAAAAAAATTTTTATACACAAAGTTCTCCAGATGCTTTTACTAATTATATGATAGGTAAACTGGGAGTAATAGAGGGTCGTCCCGTAGAGAATATTTTAAGTTTTTTTAGAACCTCAACTCCTAATAAAGACACAGATTGGAGAATACATTCTGATTTAAAAATTAAAGGTCAACAACCTGATAGAGCCGCAGTTCTTTATATGTCCCCGCGTGAGCTGGAAGAGCTTCACGGAACTGCTTTTTGGGAGCATGTTATTTACGGAGCCTCATTACCTGATTCTGTAGATAATGAAGAATACGATCGAATGATTAAAATAGACGCAAACGAGTTGGATAAATGGAGATTAGTTTCTGTGGCGGGCTATGAACAGAATAGATTAATATCTTATCCTGCAAACTACTTTCATAGTAAATACCCAAATAAATCTTGGAAGGAAGGTAGAAATGTTTTTGTAATATTTTATAAATATAAATAAATGGAAAGTAAAGAAATTAAACTACAAATAATAGAGGCTGGTAAAAAAGCAGTAAAACAACTAATTAAAGTTGCAAAAGAAGATATTATAAAATATGATAAGGATGATGAGTTGGCAGCGGACAGATTAAAAAATGCTGCTGCTACAAAAAAATTAGCAATATTTGATGCTTTTGAAATATTAAACAGAATAGAAAGCGAAAGAGCTTTATTAAATGGAGAGGTTGCGGATAAAAAAACTAATACATTAAAAGGATTTGCAGAATCAAGGTCAAAATAAGTTATACACAGAGCTAAAGGGAATTATACCTAAAGCGGTTTTGTCTAATAAAAACAGAGCAAAAAGTTGGTTGTATGGTTATAATGAAAAATACGATATAGTTATTATTTCTAAAACAGGGGAGATAGAAAATGTTATAGATATTAATGGATTAAAAATAGCTCTTCCTAAACCTCCTAAAAATATTTACACCAGATCAAAAGAAAAAAAAGAACAATATTGGGAACCTTCTCTTTTGCCGAAAGAGTTAAGTAAAATTAAATCTATATTTCAATGGCACGAAACTCCTAATAATTTTAAATCACAATGGGTTGATTATATTGAAAAAGAGTTTGATTATAGAGAGCAAGGATTCTGGTTTATGAATAATGGAAAACCTACATACATTACCGGAACCCATTATATGTATTTACAGTGGACTAAAATAGATGTTGGACATCCTGATTTTCGAGAGGCTAATAGAATATTTTATATTTTTTGGGAAGCGTGTAAGGCGGATAAAAGAAGTTTTGGAATGTGTTATTTGAAAATCAGAAGGTCAGGTTTTTCTTTTATGAGTTCTTGCGAAGGAGTTAATCAAGCTACTATTACTAAAGACGCTCGTATAGGCATATTATCTAAAACAGGTTCTGATGCTAAAAAAATGTTTACAGACAAAGTTGTCCCTATATCTAACAACTATCCTTTCTTTTTTAAACCTATACAAGATGGTATGGATAAACCTAAAACAGAATTAGCGTATAGAGTTCCAGCTTCTAAGATTACTAAAAAAAATATGCACAAGCTTTCTGATGAAGAGCTGGAAGGTTTAGACACTACTATAGATTGGAAAAATACAGGAGACAATAGTTATGATGGAGAAAAATTACAATTACTATTACATGATGAAAGTGGTAAATGGGAGAAGCCTGATAACATATTAAACAACTGGAGGGTAACTAAGACTTGCTTGCGATTGGGTAGTAAAATTATAGGCAAGTGTATGATGGGATCAACTTCTAACGCTTTAGACAAAGGGGGTGGTAATTTTAAAAAATTATATGAAGACTCTTTGCCTTCTGAAAGAAATGCTAACGGACAGACTAAAAGCGGTTTATATTGTTTATTTATTCCTATGGAATGGAACTTTGAAGGATATATTGATAAGTATGGTATGCCTGTTTTAGACAACCCTGTTAAACCTATAGAAGGTATAGATGGAGAGTTTATTAGTGTAGGCGCTATAAATTATTGGGAAAACGAAGTGTCCTCTTTAAAGCAAGACCCAGATGCTTTAAATGAATTTTATAGACAGTTTCCTCGTACTGAGTCTCACGCTTTTAGGGATGAAAGTAAACAAGCTTTGTTTAATTTAACTAAAATTTATCAGCAGATAGATTACAACGATTCTCTTATTATGGATCATCATTTAACGAGAGGTTCTTTTTCGTGGGAAAACGGAATTAAAGATTCTAAAGTAATCTGGAACCCTAATAGAAACGGAAGGTTTTTGGTAAGCTGGACTCCGCCTAAACATTTACAAAACAATATTGTTACCGAAAGAGGAATGAAAAAACCTGGCAACGAACATATAGGTTCTTTTGGTTGTGACTCTTACGATATATCGGGAGTTGTAGTAGGAAAAGGATCTAATGGAGCGCTGCATGGTATGACAAAATTTAACATGGAAGAAGCTCCGAGTAATGAGTTTTTTTTAGAATATATAGCCAGACCTCAGACTGCTGAAATATTTTTTGAAGAAGTTTTAATGGCTTGTGTGTTTTATGGGATGCCTATATTGTGTGAAAATAATAAACCCAGACTTTTATATCATTTTAAAAATAGAGGATACAGAGGTTTTTCTTTGAACAGACCAGATAAAACTTATAATAAATTATCTAAAACCGAAAGAGAGTTAGGGGGCATTCCTAATACTTCGGAAGACGTAAAACAATCCCACGCTTCCGCAATAGAATCATACATAGAAAAACATGTGGGTATTGATTTTAATGGAGACTATAGAGACTCTGGAGACATGGGGACAATGTATTTTCAGAGAACCTTAGAGGATTGGGCTAAGTTTGATATAAATAACAGGACTAAATTTGATGCTGCTATTAGTTCTGGACTCGCTGTTATGGCCAATCAAAAACACTTATATACACCATCTAAACAAAAATCAAAAATAAGTATTAACTTTGCAAGATATAACAATACCAGTACATTAAGCCGAATAATCCGATGAGAGACGTAAAAATAGACATAAATAAAGCTGCATTTCCAGACCAGTTTGTTTCTGATAAAGAAAAGAAAACTGACCAGTTTGGTTTGCAAGTAGGACAAGCAATACAATATGAATGGTTTAGAAAAGATGGATACAATTGTAGATTTTATAATCAGTGGGCAGAATTTCACAGATTAAGACTGTATGCTCGAGGCGAGCAATCTATAGCTAAATATAAAGACGAGCTGTCTGTAGACGGTGATTTATCTTATCTTAATTTAGACTGGACTCCAGTTCCTATTATTCCAAAGTTTGTAGACATTGTAGTAAACGGAATGTCGGATAGACTTTTCGATGTTAAATGCGTAGCAATGGATGCTATGTCAGCAGAAAAAAGAAATTCTTTTCAAAGAGATGTAGAAAAAAATGTTCAAGCTAAAGATTTGTTTTTACAAATAGAAAAAGACTTTCAGGTTCCTATGTTCACTCAAGGACCAAAAAATTTACCTGAGACAGACACGGAAATGGAGTTGTATATGCAGCTGAATTATAAACCAGGTATAGAAATAGCTAACGAAATTGCTATCAACACTATGCTTAAAGAAAATCATTACGAGGATATTCGAAAAAGAGTTGATAGAGATATAACAACTTTAGGTATTGGTATATGTAAGCATAGTTTTCAACAAGGAGACGGTATAAGAGTGGAGTATGTGGATCCGGCTAACGTAGTATACAGTTATACAGAGGACCCGTACTTTAATGATGTGTTTTATTGGGGTGAATTAAAAACAGTTCCAATTGGAGAACTTGTAAAAATAGACCCTGATATAACTAACGAGGAAATGGAAGAAATTTCTAAATACAGTCAAGCTTGGTACGATTATTATAATGTTGCGGCTATGTATGAAAACAGTATGTTTTCAAGAGACACTTGCACTTTATTGTATTTTAATTACAAAACCACTAATAGTTTTGTTTATAAGAAAAAGCAATTAGCTGAAGGAACATTTAAAACTGTACAAAAAGACGATCAATTTAATCCTCCTCAAGAAATGATGGATGAAGGAAAGTTTGAAAGAGTAGAGAAAAAAATAGATGTGTGGTACGAAGGGGTAATGGTTATGGGAACCAACATTCTTTTAAAATGGGATATGATGGAAAATATGGTAAGGCCTAATTCCGCTAATCAATATGCTTGGCCGAACTATGTAGCCTGTGCTCCGAAAATTTACAAAGGAACTTACGAGTCTTTAGTTAGAAGAATGATTCCTTTTGCAGATTTAATTCAAATGACTCATTTAAAAATACAACAAGTAGTTTCAAAGGTAGTTCCAGATGGAGTGTTTATAGATGCAGACGGGTTAAGTGAAGTAGATTTAGGAACGGGAGCCGCTTATAATCCAGAAGACGCATTACGTTTATATTTCCAAACAGGTAGTGTAGTAGGACGTAGTTATACCCAAGATGGAGAATTTAATAATGCTCGACAACCAATAAGCCAGCTTAACTCTAACAGTGGTAATGGTAAAATGCAAATGCTTATAGGTAATTATAATCATTATTTAAATATGTTACGACAAGTAACAGGATTAAACGAAGCTCGAGATGCTTCTACTCCTGATCCAAATTCTTTGGTCGGAGTGCAAAAGCTGGCCGCATTAAATTCTAATGTTGCGACTCGACATATTTTAAAGGCAAGTTTATTTATTACTCAGCGTTTAGCAGAGTGTTTATCTATTAGAACAGCTGATGTATTAGAGTATGCAGACTTTAAAGATGAGTTCGCTATGCAAATTGGAAAATATAATTTAGGAATTTTAGAAGAAATTAAAAATTTATATTTATATGACTTTGGTATATTTATAGAAATGGCTCCAGACGAAGAACAGAAACAACAATTAGAAGCTAATATACAAATGGCTTTACAGCAAGGAGGAATTGATTTAGAAGACGCTATTGATATTAGAACTATTAATAATTTAAAATTAGCCAACCAACTATTAAAGGTAAAAAGAAAGCAGTCTGCCGCAGAAAAACAACAACAAGAGCAGCAGAAACAAGCTATGCAAGGACAACAGCAGCAACAACTACAACAACAGGCTGCTCAGTCTAAAATGCAACAAATTCAACAAGAACTTCAAGCTAAAATTCAAATTAAGCAAGCGGAAATTGCATTTGAAATTGAAAAGCAAAAAAATGAAGCTGATCTAAAACGTAGACTAATGGATGTTGAATTTAACTACAACATGCAGTTACGAGGAATGGAACAGTCTCAAATAGACATGAGAGAAGAAAAAAAGGAAAAAGCTAAAGCCGATAGAATAAGCATGGGTAACACTCAGCAATCTAAAATGATTGAGCAGAGAAAAAGAAACTTACCTCCTTTTAATTTTGAGTCTAATGAAGACAGTTTAGATGGGTTTGATTTAGCGGAATTTGAACCAAGATAACTTGCTTAAAAATATAATAAAATTAGTATTAACTTTGTAAAAATTTAAATTAAATAAAATGGAAGAAAATAAATTTACAGTAAAAGATGTTTCTGGAGTTGAAAAATCTAAAGCTGAAGTAGAAGAAACTCTACTTAAAGAACATGAAGAAAAATTTGAAACTTCAGAAAGTGACACTAACGTGGAGCGAGTGGATGCAAGCACTGAAAGTGCCGCTCCCAACACGGAACAAAAAGAAGTACAACCGGAAGGAGAAACACAAGAAAAAACTACCGCATCAGAGTTAAATGATGCAGACGTTCTTTCATATATTAAAAATAGATACGATAAAGATATCGACTCTGTAGATCAGTTGTTTGAAGAGCAAAAGTCAAACGAAGATTTACCAGAAGATGTTGCAGCGTATTTTAAATACAAAAAGGAAACTGGTCGTGGAATTAAAGATTTTGTCGAGTTACAAAAAGATTATAATGAAATGGACGGAGACCAAGTGCTAACTGCTTATTATGCTACAACTGAAGAAGGTTTAGATAGTGAGGATATTAGAGATATTATGGATGAAAAGTTTTCGTTTGACGAAGAACTGGATGATCCAAAAGATATTAAGAAAAAGAAGTTAGCTAAAAAAAGAGAACTTGTTAAAGCTAAAAAGTTTTTAATTGAACAACAAGACAAGTATAAAGCTCCTCTTGAGTCAAGCGGGAGTGGATTGTCAGGAGTTAGTCAAGAAGAACTGGATAGTTATAAAAGTTATGTAGAGGAGTCGAAGACTACTGAAGAGGCTCGTAAAAAAAGGTATGACTACTTTTTAAATAAAACCAATGAGGTTTTTAACGATGAGTTCAAAGGTTTTGAGTTCAATATCGGAGAAAAGAGTTTTACGTTTAAGCCTGGTGATAAAGACGAGTTGAGAAGTAAGCAATCTGATGTCAATAATTTTGTAAATAAATACATGGACACTGACAGTGGATTAATGAAAGACGCTCAAGGTTATCACAGAGCTATGGCAGTAGCTATGAATTTAGACAAGTTTGCTGAATTTTTTTACAATCAAGGAATGACCGCAGCTGTAGATGATGTTTCTAAAAAATCAAAAAACATTAATATGGACATGCGTAAAACTCCCCAAACATTCAGTAAAGACGGTTTAAAAATTAGAGCTATTGGAGACAAGAGTAGTGGACGAGGACTTAAAATTAAAAGTATAAAAAGAGTATAAACTAAAAAAATTTAAAAAATGTCAGTATTAGGAACACCGGGCTTTGACTTGCAGCCAAGTGCACAGCAAGTAGCCTTAGCATCAAACTACCTAACTAACTTTGACTTTTTGAATCAGTATCTTCCTGATACTTATGAAAAAGAGTTTGAGCGTTATGGTAACAGAACAGTAGCGTCATTCTTAAGAATGGTAGGCGCTGAAATGCCTTCAAATTCAGACCTTATCAAATGGGCTGAGCAAGGAAGGTTACACACTAAATATACAGCATGTACGTCTGCGGCAATAGCAGGATCTAACACTGCTGTTTGGACTATTCCAACAGCTCAAGTTAATCCAGCTTCTCCACCAGCTTCATCTGCACCAGCAAATGGTTTTGCAGCAATCAGAGTAGGTCAAACTGTAATGATTTCTGACGAAACTGCGGGTTCAACTTTAAGTAACAAAGCAATTGTAACAGCGGTTTCTGGAGCAGGAGCGCCATTTACAATTACTGTAGCTTATTACGAGGCAGCTGGTCAAGCAATGGCTAACGCTACAAATAGTAGTATATTTATTTACGGGTCGGAGTTTGCTAAAGGACAAGCAGGTATGCAGGGTTCTTTAGAGTCTCAAGACTTTATATTCGAAAACTCTCCAATCATCATTAAAGACACTTACGAAGTAAGCGGTTCTGATATGGCTCAAATTGGTTGGATTGAAGTTACAACTGAAAACGGAGCTTCAGGGTACTTATGGTACTTAAAGTCTGAGCACGAAACAAGACTTCGTTTTGAGGACTATTTAGAAACTGCAATGGTTGAGGCAGTTCCAGCAGAGGCTGGTTCTGGTGCAGCTGCTGCTGTAGCTCCAGTAGGAAACAAAGGTTCTGAAGGAGTTTTCTATGTAGTAAACACAAGAGGAAATGTATGGAGTGGTGGTAACCCAGTTGCTCTTGCAGGTTTTGATTCAGTAATCCAAAGATTAGATAAGCAAGGATCTATTGAAGAAAATGTTCTTTTTGTAAACAGAGACTTCTCGTTTGATATTGACGATATGTTGGCTGCTCAAAACTCTTATGGAGCGGGTGGTACTTCGTATGGTTTATTTGATAATGATGAAGAAATGGCTCTAAACTTAGGATTCACAGGATTCCGTAGAGGTTATGACTTCTATAAGCAAGACTGGAAATACTTAAACGATCCTACTATGAGAGGTGGTTTAACTGGTGGTGCAATCAATGGACTTATGGTTCCA
>TARA_R100000278_G_scaffold123278_1_pt1 | contig 19798 bp, 32 predicted proteins | sample TARA_R100000278 | Tara Oceans TARA_R100000278 (sample SAMEA2620755) | marine metagenome | biome: marine biome (ENVO:00000447); feature: deep chlorophyll maximum layer (ENVO:xxxxxxxx); material: "saline water (ENVO:00002010), including plankton (ENVO:xxxxxxxx)" | depth 66 m | reverse complement strand
CCTGTTTATTATCATTGCTATTGATTAGCTCTGATATTTTTAATATTGTTTTTGTTGTTTCCATTTTATATCCTTTTTAATTAACTTAATACAATTTATTAAAACTATTTCTTATTTGCAAGTATTAATGTAAACTTTTTTATTTACACTAATAATAATTATTTATATATATATTTTGTTGTTGTGTTAAGTATGTAAGTATTTACTTACTATTATTTAAGTGGGATTGTCGGCTCAGATTGCGCGCGCTTGATTGTTAGCAAGGTCAATTAATCATCTTACTACACTATATCTTGTATAGGTTACCTATCACCTAAAGTAATACTTTAAATTTATAGAGGAGAACGCCCATAAATAAAGTTAACATATTATATGTTATCAGAAAATAATTACCCCCCCTATGACGTATGGAAACAAATCTACTTTAACAGCCCCCATCCCACACAAAATAGGATTTAAAAGGTCAATTCGGTGCTATAAAAAAAAATTTGAAAATAAGGTCAAAGGTTGTATATATTAAAACCATGAGTAAGTTGGTCAAAATAAAAGAAAGACAAAAGGCTGCTGAAATGATGGCATTTAATCCTGAAATGAGCGTAAAAGAGATAGCTACAACGCTTAAAGTTGCCCCTACAACAGTACAACATTGGCGCAGAGACCCAAACTTCGTAGATATGGTTTATGAGCTTTATATGATTGAATTTGGATCAGATATACCTGCTGTTTTGAAGTCTATGGTTAGGGAAGCAAAGGCAGGAAATGTCCAAGCTGCACGTTTAGTTTTGGAGCATAGTGGTAAACTTGTGAAGAATATAAACGTAACGATTGATAGTCCTTTTGAGAAGTTTTTAAAAGCAGATAAAACGCCTGTAGACTTTGTAGATGCAGAGGTACAAGATATTGTGGAAGATATTCCAGAGATGCCAGATATAGAGCTTCCAGAGCGTAAGATTGAAGACCAAGAAGAGCGCACTAGGACTGAATATACTACGATTAAAAGAGAAAAGCATAAGCATAGGCGCAAGGTAAATAGAAATAGAATGTATCACTGGAAAAAGCGTGCTAAAGCTGTAGGTGTAGACGTTTTACCTAATGGCCGACCAACAAAAGCGCAAAAACAAGAGTGGATAAAGAAAGTTAAGACAGCAGAGCTTGAAGCAAAGAGAGCAAAGAAGAAATGATAGACGTTGTAAGTAGTTACTTACTTTTTTTATTGATTATGCAGCCTGTAGAGGAAGTATATAATTGCAATCACCCTAATTTAGTTGGAAATCAAAGATATCACGCTCTATGTGACTGGGAAGAGGATGATTTCTACACGAATATTAAAGACAAAAAGATTTTAAGGCCAAAAAGAAAAAAGGATAATCGTATTAAGGCATATTATAGAAAAAAATACTGGAATGAGATGAAATGGATGTTATGAAAAGTGGATATGACCTTTGGCAGGAGAAAAAGCACAAAAATAGGTTTAAAGATGGTGGAATTGAGTGCAATGCGTGCAAAGAGATAAAAAAACCTGAAGATTATGGTGCAAACAAGAGTAGATGCAAAAAATGCGTGACAGAATACTATAAAAAGCGATATAAAAGAGCAAAACAAAGTCTTTGGTAAAAAAATAGGTGAGCAGAGATGCTTTCTAGTCGAAAAGAGATAAGGGAAGGGCAAATTGTTAACAGGAGCGTTATAATTTGGTGCAAACCTTCCCAAGTCTCATAAAAAAAGGGAAAACAATGCCGAAATTAACAAATAAAGAAAGAGATCAGCAATTAAGATGGCTTACAGGCCAAATCCAGAACATAAACAGCTTATTTGCAAGTTATATAGAGTGGAGAGGCTTATCTGCTGATTTTCAGAAACATATAATCGATTTAAATGAACAAATAAAGAAAAAGGCACAAGATGATACAAGCACTGATAATAAAGTGGATTCTAAAGAAGGGTAGTACTGAGTTTTTGTTATTTATAGGTGATTTGATGGTCAAAACCACTAAATCAAAGAAAGATGATAAGATGTGGGCTGAAATTAAGCCTATTATTGAAAAGTATAAGTAATTATCTACTAGATTCTATCCCACCAACGCCCTGAACTATAACTTTGTCGTCAATAGGTATATCTTCTGGTATAAGTTGGCAATAGCAGTTCTCTTTACAGACTGAAAACCCACTTGCAGGTAAACCAGCAGCTTGCCAGTTTTCCCAAGTATCGATTTGACCAATCCTAGAAGCGCAATCACCACATATTTTAGGGCTTCCGACAGAAACCCAGCGCATCATTACGTTATCCCCATAAATATTGTCTTGTCCGACCCTGAAACCTTGCATAATGCCTCCAACAATTCCACGCTTAATGGTATTTCTGAACTCTCCAAAAATTCTTCCTCCAGTCCTAAGATCATCGGACAGTATTTGGATAATTGCTCTATCTCCGACTCCAGACCCTCTGAGTACTGCAATCTCTCGTTCAATTCTCGAAGCAAATACATCAATTCCATAAGCAAGTCCGAGTGCGACCCAGAGAAGGGTGTCTTCGTCTTGTTGTTCGATTTCTTCGGCATCTAAAAATTCCTCCAGGGTTTCGTATTGTTCAGCCATTATTTCTTCATAGCCTCATTAAGAAGTTTTACTGTATCAGATTCAATTTTTTTTATTTCTTTTTCATCTGCTGGGCTAGATTCTGTGCCAACTATAAATGGTCTAGCTTTTACTGTTTTTTTACTACCAAAACCAATATTCTTAGCTGGCGTAGTCCAACCCCCAAGATGATGATTTAGTCCATAAGATCTCATTTCAATCCCCTCTTTTTTTGCTTTTATAGATTTTTTTAAATTACCAGTATAATCTAATGGTTTATTTTCTGAGTTTGGCCTATTCCGAGAATTATGTCCAGTAAATGAAGATAATCCTAAACTTCTAGCCTCTTTAGTCCTATCTGTAAGCTCAGGCAACCTACCTTTCTCAATTTTATCTATAGTCGCCTTAGTAAAGCCTTTTATAATTTCAGTGTTATTAGATTTCATAACTTCTTGAAATTTATCCTTTAATTTTGCAAAACTAAAATTAGACTTTACTTCAAATGATCGCTTCGCCAAATTCTTCTCCTAGTTTTCGTGCTTTTTTAATTCTATCTATATTCTGAAGTAATATTTTGTTAGCTATCTTCTCAGCGAACGCTTTTGGGTCTACTATAACTTCGCTAATATCTCCATCAATGTCAATATCTATTTTATGAAGGTCTTTGATTTTGCTGACGTATTCTCTCAAAAATTGATTGTTGTTCGTTTTCTTGCTTGTTTGCTTTGACAATTTCTCTCGCCTCCTCTATAGATAAATCTTTGTTTTGTTTTACTAGTAGCTCTGGCTGTGTAGTAAGATTGTTTTGTAGTGCGTGATTATCAAGTAGAATCTGGTCTTGCACTGTCTTAGGATATTCAGGCTCAATAAAATCAAGCTTTAGTTCGTTTGGCAAATTAATGCCATTATAACCTGCAATCGCACGCTCAACATGATAAAGTTCATGCTCATACATTCTCCAAAGCTCTAAATCATCCTGATAATCTTCAAATCGTTCTAAATCTTTAATTTTAAGTGCGATACCTGATGGAACTTCACCTCCATCTTGAGCAAACTGAACATATAAGTGATTGTTTTGCGCTACGAGGTCTACCTGGAACTTAACACTTTCTATTACAGATTGAATATCACCCTGTGGAGCAGCAATGCCAAAAGTAGAACCTTCAGGAAGGTCAAGTATTTGATCACTACCAGTTCTTTTCATACCTTTATCACTATACACTCCAGTAACAAATGGCTGTCCAAACATCTGAAATCTAAGTCCAAGCTGCAATTCAGTCATTGTAATATTAACCTGCTCATTACAATCAACAATATCATTAGCTCCTTCTACAAAGAAAGAGTCTATCTGATTTTCTCTATGTGTAAATACAAAAGGAATGACTCCATATCCATGCTCGTATTCATTCATTATATTTCCATCTTCATCATAATGAACATACACATTAGCATCCCAATAAGCGTACTCCAATTTATCAGTATCGTAAACCTCATTAACATTATGGAGAATAGGATAAGTAATCGCAGTAGGCACAAAAGGATTGTCTTCCATATGAACATCAAAGTAATACACTGGTCTGTAATCAAAATGTGGCATATCGCCATCTCTGTAAATAACCTGAGTAGCTATAGTTCCAACAAGCCTAGTCATCTTCTCAATATGCTTCATACAAGAATCTTTTTTTATAGTAAGCTCATTGTACTGTGGACTTACATTACGCTTTGCACCCACGTTATAAATTCTAGACATCTTATTGATAAAACGCTTAGTAAAGTTAGCGCTGTATAAAGGAATCTCTCTAAAGGCATCAGCATCAAAATAATTGTCAATATACTTTTGCGTTTCTGTTCCTGAATAATAATCTATAAGTCTGTATATTTCTCTACGTCTAGCCTTAGCGTGTTCAAGCTTTAACTCCCTTATAGATTCTTGTATTATTTCTTCAACTGTACTCATTATCTATTCCTTATAATTAATTTATTTTGTTTTATTGGAAATTGATTTATAAAAAAATATCGCAACATATCACATCCATGGTCGTGGAACCCATCTTTTAGTGGGTCAGGCTTTAAGTCTTTATTTTCAATAGCTTCTGGGTAACGATAGTTCTCAAGATCTTGAGCCAATCCCACGCATTTATTATCCAGATGCAAATATCTATTATTATTAGCATTTTCAATAAATCCTCTAACGTGAGTAATTCCAGAAGCAATATTCCTTGAAGCTTTATCTCTTACAGACCTTACGTTAATACCATTTCTCCTAAAAATTTCTATATCTCCCAGTCCTGATTGTCCTTGAGCTTGCATACCTGCTGGGTCACCAAAGTATGCAACTGTATTATATCCTTTGCTTTTAATTTTATTAATAAGCTCATCTGTCTTTATATTCTTCTCATGTATAATCTCGTCAATAACATTTATATGCCATTCTCCATTTATTCTATGAGTTTGAAACCAGCCCACTGCTGGCATCCTATATCCAAAGTCGATAGAGCAATACGTTGGAAAGTTAGGATTATAAGGAAAGTGACCAACGTCTTTATTTCTATCAAAAGGATAAACCTTTCCTTCAAACGATGTAAATGCAGACCCAAACTCTTGGTCAAACATCTCCTTAGACATATTCCTTTTTCTCTCTATAAGAAAAGGATCATCCATTCCTTTAGGAAACGCATACTGATTTTCCCACGATGGAGCTTGATGCGATTCCCATAATTTGTCAGACTGACCTAATAAATAAAGGTCATATATCCAATTAAATCCTTCTGGGGTAGTAATAAAAATACATTTACTATCTTTTTTATCTGCTAGGGTTGGAGATAAATACATCTCCCATATTTTTCTTTTAACCTTAGCTGCCTCGTCAATAACAAGTAGGTCAAGACCAGCTCCCACTAAAGAATCTGGGTTGTCTGCTGATTTTGCTTCTACTACGCTACCCCACTTGAAGCGTATATATCGTTCTTTTTCTGAGGCCTTTTCTATATCATTAGCTTTACCAACGACCATGCGCTTCCAAACTTCTCTAAACATAATATCTGCTTTATCGTAGGATAATCCAACAAGCCATATTCGCTTATCAGGTTGGGATGCGTAATACGTTGCCTCCATAGCTGCTGCTGTTGACTTTCCAAACCTACGACCACATACCATGACAAAAAACCTTGCTTCTTCCTTCGATGGGAAGTGCAGTTTTAGTTGACCATTATGAGGAGTATACCCCATAAAATCAAACCATTTATCCTTAAATTTTTTTAGATTGTTATTAAATGTTTGCATTTATAACCCAACATAATATAACTTACGCAATAGGAAACATACAAGATATTGTGTGTTTGCAACCAAAAAAACTATATATGGAGGCAGTATGTCACAAGAAAATAGTGAAGTAGAAAGCAACACAGTGAGTGAGCAACCTACAGTAGAAACCAATGATAATTCGACCGACATTAAAGGGTTGGTACTTGAAAATAAAAAGTATCGTCAAAGGTCGCAGGAAGCTGAGGAAAGATTAGCTAAACTTGAAAAAAAGCTTGCTAGTGCAGAAGAAGCTAAACTAAAAGAAAAAGAAGATTTTAGAGCATTATATGAAAAAGTATCTTCTGAAAATGAAAGTTTATCTGCAACTGCACAGAAGTGGAACAAGTATGAAGAGAATCGAAGAAGCACTTTATTGGAATCAGCACCTGAAACAGAGAGAGAAAGATTGGCAGGTTTAGATCTTGATACTCTTGAGTATGTAACGAGTAAAATTAATAATGTTAAGAGCAATGCCACTGAAGTTGTTGGGATGCCAAGAAATAAAATTCCTAATAAAACTTATGCAGATATGTCTCAAACCGAAAGAAAAGAATGGTTCGCAGATGTAGTAAGGTCTAAAGGTGGAAAACCTCTTAGTTAAATACCCAATAGGGTGAAAGTGAGTAAATAATGGCTTTTGATTCAAATGCTGGTAATTTTTTAAGTGGTGGTTATGGTGATAGTAGTTCAGGTTTAGATTCGTTTATTCCTGAAATTTGGGGGCCTGCCTTGCAAGAAAGTTTTGATAAAAATCTTGTAATGACAGGCATTGGAACAGACTGGAGTTCGCTAGTGGCAAGCAGTGGAGACTATATTAGACTACCTTTAGTAGAAGATATGGGAACTGGAACAGCGACAAATGCAAATACTTTAGACACAGCAATTAGCTACACAGACAATACAGCATCTGCTGGACAAGTTGCTATTACAATAAATCAACACTCTTATAGTGCTGCAATGGTTGAAGATTTAACACAAGTACAATCTTCTTATGATTTAGTTCAAACTTTTGGAGAAAGAATGGGCGCTGCATTAGCTCTTAAAGTTGATGATTACTTAGAAGACCTAATTAATACAGCCTTAGATGACTCTGGGTCTCTTGATGGGTTAACTGTAGATGGTGGTGGCACTGCTGCTGCTGTTGATCAAGCAGGAATAGCAAATATAGTTACTGCTGCGATGACAGAAGATGGAAACTTATCTAACTGGATGCTACTATTAAATAGTTCTGCTTATGGAAAATTATTTGAAGTAGATGAATTTGTTACTGCATATAATGTTGGAAATCCACAAGGTGGAGTTGCCCCATCGATGATTAATGGTGAAGTAGGTATGTTGGCAGGAATGAAAGTTATTCATTCTAATAATGTTCAATCTTCATTCACCAATTCTGGTTCTGTAAATATTGCTGGATATCTTGTTCATAAGAGCTGTCTAAACTTTGCCTTCTCAATTAAACCTAGAATCCAAACACAATACGACATTGACCATCTATCTACCAAGATAGTATCAGATGTTGCTTATGGTGGTGCGATTAAAGGTTCGACAACTGCTGGTGAAAAAACAGCGTTCGCAATTATTTAATATAATTCGAGCTTAACTTATATATGGGGGCTATGCCCCCATATATTCTAAATTGAGGTATCAAATGAAACAAAAAATGTGGAAAATTAGATTAGGAAAATCTGTAGATAGTTACAAAGAAAATGAAATTATAGAAGTTACTAACAAAGAAAAATTAGAATTAGAATCAAAAAAGGCTAAAATTCATTTGATTGGCAGCGCTTACTGGAAGGAGATAGAAGAACCTAAAAAGAAAAAAGTAGCTAAGAAGAAGAAGTGAAAGATTTAAGTAATTTAAAAAAACAAATTGCAATACATGAGGGGTATGAGCCTCGTGTTTATAAATGCACCAATGGTTACGATACTATTGGTTATGGGTTCGCTATAAAAGATTTGGTGATGGATCGTGAAGTTGCAGACCTCATTTTAGATGGAAAAATAAATAATATAATTAAAAGTATAGGCAATCACGATGATTGGAGCGAATGGTTTTTTGAAAAACCAAAAGCTATACAAGAAGTACTTATAAATATGATATTCCAGATTGGATTCTCTGGAGTACGAAAATTTCGTAAAACAATACAATATATAAAAGATGATAACTTTTTAAAGGCTAGCGAGGAGATGCTCGATTCTAAATGGGCAAAGTCTGACAGTCCTAATAGGGCTAAAGAGTTAAGTGAGATAGTAAAATCACAATAAGCTAGGAGGTCTATGATAGACCAAAAAAAGTTAGTTTGTCCTAACTGCTATCATATAGGTTTAGCCAAAAAAGGCAAGTGCGCCAATACAGGCAAACAGAGGTATGGTTGCATCAAATGTGGCTCAAGAACTATATATCCTATATGGGATGCTGACTTAGATATCGTACGAGAAAATGTAAGGTTATCTAAGCAGAAACAGAAAGCCCAGGACAACAATAGAATATATAACAAAGCATTTCGTGAACACGCAAGAATCGAAAATGCTGTAGAAGAATACACTAAGGAATTAGTAGCGCTTTTTGAAAAAAATAAGTTAAGTAAGACAACGAATAAGTTTGAAGTCAATAGTAAAGCTGTTGGCGTTATACAATTTTCAGATGTCCACTTCAACGAATTGGTCGAATTAGAAAACAATCGATATGATTTTAGAGTTGCATCGGCAAGAGTAAGACACTTTGTAAATAAGGCTAAATCTTACTTTAAAACAGCAAATGTGAGCAATGTAGTAATGGCTCTAACTGGTGACCTCATGAATAGTGATAGGCGAGTTGATGAACTTTTAAATCAAGCTACAAATAGAGCTAATGCGACATTCCTTGCTGTGGACATACTGCAACAAGCTATTATGGATTTAAATGAAGATTTTAACGTCACTGTGGCATCTATTATTGGTAATGAAGGTAGAGCTAACAAAGAAATGGGATGGAGTAGGATTGTAGCTTCAGATAACTATGATTATACTATTTTCCAATGTTTGCACTATTTATTTAGAGATAGTTGTGTTAAATTTATACATGGAGATCCATCAGAATTAGTAATAAATGTAGCAGGTCAAAATTTATTAATGCTTCATGGGCATGGCTCGCTAAGAGGGAAATTAGATACTTGTGTGAACCAAATCGCTGGAAGATACTCTTTAAAAGGAATAAAAATTGACTATGTTATATTTGGTCACGTTCATTCAGCTAGAGTGGGCGATAATTTTGGTAGAAGCTCGTCAATGGTTGGGGCAAATGATTATTCAGAAAAAGCCCTAAACTTAAATGGTAGAGCAAGTCAGAACTGCTATATCTTCTATGATGATGGCAACAGAGATGGAATTAAAGTTGACCTTCAGAATGTTAAAATAAAAGGATATAATATTGAAGAATCTTTGGAGGCGTATAATGCAAAAAGTGCGAAGAAAGGGAAACAGAAAAAGACAATCTTTGAGGTTGTCGTATAAGTATTGGAGTGATACAACGCCAATGCCAAAATTTTATAGGTAATGGATATTTTTGAGTTAATTAGAGAGTATGGAGTTAGTCTAGTGGGTTTAGTGGCTCTCGCATATTACGTTAAGACTCAGAACGATTGGATAACAAACGAACTGCAAACAGAGTTAAGAGAATCTTTTACTCGCCTTGAATCAATCGTGATTAAGCTTATCGACAACAGTAAGAAAGTTGAGATAAAGCAATCAGAGCTTAAAGCAAGTTACAGGGCGATAGTAGAAATATTAGCTTCTATGAGTGGTAATGGCTTAAAAGAAAAATTCATGCGCAAGCAAGACAAACATTATTAAAAGGAGATAACATATGTTAGATTCAGTATTAGGAATGTTGGGAAATAATTCAAGTTTAATGGTAGGTGGTGGAGCATCTGCTGTAGTTTTATGGGTGCTAAAAAAAGTGCCTAACGAGCATATTTGCTCAGTAGTAGAAACAGCACTAGAAGCTGTTGGAAGATTGATGACTTTAAATTTAAGTAAATGGAGTGTCACTAAAAAGGTTTGGAATAGCACAATAGAGCCATGGTTTATAGATTTAATAGACAATGTTTTTGGCTCTATGATAAGAGGATTGATTAAAGGGCTAAGAACTGATGATAAAGTGGCTGGCAAATAAACTAGAACCATTTATACAGATGCAAGGGTGGGTCATTAATATTTTTAGAAGACTTGACAAATTAGAGGATAATACCCACCCTCCTCTTTTTGAAAAAGATCAAGTTAATAAAATACATAAAAGATTAGAAGATTTAGAAACTACAAAGTTTGTTGATAGATTTCCAAAGATGAAGAATTACGAAGGTACAGATTAAGAGTGTTTATAAACGAAAATTATCTAAAATTACAGCATAAGCTAAAGTCAGACAGGCAAGTTGTTAAAGTCGGAGATGACTCTAGTGGCTTATTATTAAAAGATAATCGTGTTTTTGTAGAACAACAACCATCTGAAGAGCAAGAAGTAGCTACAAAGAAATATGTAGATGATAATACTGGAGGTAGCACAGAGTTTAGGCAGATATTGCATGGTGGATTCAATTATAGCTATACAGCAGGGTCAAAAGTATTCTTGCCTTTAAATGGGACATTGTCTGAACTTACTAATACTACAAGTGTTAATGAGTTTCGTTCTTACGTTGCGCCATACGATGGTTATTTAAATCAAGTAATTATAAGAAGCGAAGAAGCGTGTGGGAGTACAGTCGTTGGATTTCATAAATCATCAACAGGTACAGAGATACCAAACAGTACAGCCGAAGTAGAGGTTACAGTTGATATGACAGCCGATGATACAGCAACTAAGTTTGCATTTACAAGTAGCAATACTTTTAGTGCAGGGGATATTATATCTATATCATTTGATCCAACTAATGATGCAAATGATTCAAATTTTACAGCAGAACTAATTTTAGATAGTTCATCAGGGCTATAGGAGAATAATGAGTTTATCAGGAAAGACAATAAAAAATTCTTATGTAGATTTATTACAATTAGATAATTCTAATAGTGGTGTTCCTACATCAGTCACATCTGTTAAGGATGGTTCTGGGTCAAGTACAGCTTTACAGCTATCAGACGACAACGTAAGAGTTTTGCCACAGAATGACGACACAGATACAGCATTTGCAGTTAGGGCAAAGTCAGGTACAACAGTATTAAGTGTTGATACGACAAATGAACTCGTATCTGCATCAGGGAATACAGTAAATACACAATACGCTTATTTTTCTATAGGTAATGCAGAATCAGCTTTTTTTTCTGCAAATACACATACTGCTATAACATTTTCTTCAGCTAATTTTGGGACATCTGCTAGTCCTCCTACATTTGGGACAAGCACAGACCCTGCGACAACATTTACAACAGCAAATAGCAGTGGGACAAGAGCATCAGATTTAGTCCCAACTATGTGGTATGTAGCTGATAATATGGTTATTGATGCAGTATATTCAATAGAGGGTGCAGACCATTCAACAGCAGATACAACTCGTATGCACTTAATGAGCTATGATTTTGCATCAGGCGTAACAAATTGCTTAACTAATGGCACGTTACTTGCTCATAATAGTGATATCACTAACGCAGGGAGTGAGCAGCCATACTTATCTACTTGGACAGTAGATTCGTCATCAGTAGCATCAGGAAAAGTAATTTTAGCATTATTTAGATCAGACAGTGTAAACTCTGATTATTCAGTAAATATTAAAGTAAAATATCATTTAACGTAGGGGAAGAATTATGTCAAAGATACCAGGTTATGGTGGAAACAATAGTGGAAATCAAGGTAGTGCAGTAACTAAAAAAGCTAGAGCGCCAAAGACAACCACAACAAAAGCTATATCATATAGCGATACAACTAACGACTTACTATTAGATATCAGTAAAGATGCAAGTGCTTCATCACAAAAGTCTAGTGATATATCTATGGTGAGAGTTTCTAATACTGGCTCAACCCCTGCTGTAGCAATCTTTGGATTTCAACAATGGACAGATGAAGATACTATAGGGAATGAAAACTTTTTACATTTCTTACTAAGCCCAGGCGAAGTTATAAGTATGCCAGCAACTAGGGCTATTATGACTGACAATGATACAGATTTATACGAAGGGGATGTATTAAATTCTCAAGCCTTAGATGCAAATGAATATTTATCTATAGGCAGTTATGTAGATGGTGCTATTGGAGATACAACATCAACTACATTTAATGTAGATGACAATGAAGGCTCTCCTGCTGCCACAAGTGCATTTTTTAGAGAAGGCGACAAAATAAGAATTGATGATGAGATTATGGAAGTGACAGCAGTAGCTGCAAGTACAGGAACAGAAGCTCAGGTTACAGTAATAAGAGGAGTAGATGGTTCGACAGCAGCAACTCATAGTGATAATAGACAAATAAGACTTCCTTTTTACAATGGATATCATGACTTTGATAAGTATAGTGTAGCTCAAACAGATAATCTTGGAAGATTCAAAGCGACTAACTTTTTTGGTTATGGTAGAACAGCGACAGCATTATGTGGAATAACACCAGGTTCGGTTGCAATACAGTTTTATACAAAAGGATATCAAGGTCTAGGGTTATCTGATATTACATCAAACACACCTACAGGACTAACAGCTTCTACTACATATTATCTTACAATAGCAGCAGATGGTGGCTCAGCACTAGAGATAAACTTTACTACAGATGCAACTAATGCTAATTTTGGTGGAGAGAATGGACTTGTCCAGAAAATACAAGATGCTCTCGACACAGCTTACTATACAGCAGGTAATTTATTTGAGAAAAAAGTAAACGTATCTATAAAAGGTGGAGATGTTATATTTGAATCACAAAGCAAATTATCCACATCAGCAATAGCATTAACAGCAGGGACAAGTGGATCTGGAGCATCAGTTAGATTCTTAGCTCAAGCTAATGGTAGAATCCCAGCACTTGCAAATATAGCAAGCGCAGTAGATGCAAGATTAGAACCAGAACTAAGCTACGACAGAGTAACCTACAGCTCATCTTATAAAAATATATTTATAACAGATGATGGCTATGGAAATCTAAAGTATGCTGGTAGAAACGTAGGTACAATAAACTATGAAACAGGTGCAGTAGATTGGCAGATATCAAGCTGTCCAAATGCAGAGTTTGTAATAAGCGCATTATACAACGCACCATTTAGTGGTAAGCAAGATTCCACAGATACAGCAAAAGTAAATTCATTAATGGAAGTATTAGGAAACACTCCACAGCAAAAAGGTGGAGCAACATTAAAAGTAGAAACATTCTAAGGAGAATATTATGCCATATCATACAACGAAAAAAAAGAAGAAAGGTAAGATGGGCAAAAAAAGAAAGATGAAACTTAGAAAAAAGAGAAAGTGACGTGGCTAAGTATAAAGGAAAGTCAGTTAGACTTAACAAGCCTACTCGCATTAGAAGGGGGCAACCAAGCTATGGTAGAAAAAAGTTCCAAGTCTATGTTAAGGCAGGAAATAGAGTAAAGAGAGTTACCTTTGGAGACCCTAATATGAGAATTAAAAAGTCAAGCCCAGCTAGAAGAAAATCATTTAGAGCTAGGCATAATTGTGCAAATCCTGGCCCAAAAACTAAAGCAAGATATTGGTCTTGCAAGGCATGGTAAGATGGCGAGAAAGAAAAGAAAAACTAGAAAACGTAGGACTAAAAGTAGAGTTAATGAAGCAGGTAACTATACCAAGCCAACTATGCGAAAGCGTTTATTTCAAAAGATAAAAGCAGGATCAAAAGGTGGCAGGGCAGGTCAATGGTCAGCAAGAAAAGCTCAAATGCTCGCTAGGCAGTATAAAGCAAAAGGTGGAGGCTACAGATAATGGCACTTAAAAAGTCACAAAAGTCATTAAAGAAGTGGACTAAACAAAAGTGGGATTATGTTAGCTCTAAAGATAAAAAGAAACCTAAGAGTAAGCGTGGTAGATACTTACCTAAGTCTGTTAGAGATAGCCTTACTCCTGGGCAGAAGGCATACGAAAATAGGAAAAAAAGAAAAGCAACTAAAGCTGGCAAGCAAAGAGCGAAATACTCTAAGTCAGTTAGAAGAAAGATGAGAGGTAAATAGTGCCAAAAAGTGATTATGTAAAAGGGGTTAGTATGAAAGGCTTAAATAAAAGGCAAAAATCTGCAATGAGAAGGCATAAGACTCATCATACTGCGAAGCATTTAAGAGCTATGGTTAGAGCTATGAAAAAAGGTAGTACATTTACAAACTCACATAAAATAGCAATGAAAAAGGTAGGTAAATAATGGCATCAGCCCCAATATATTGTACGCACAAAGAATTAAAAAGAGTATTTCCACAGCTTGATGAGTTTGATCAGAAAACTCCTATATATGGATGGACAGAAGTTACAAGTAATAAGTATGCTGCTCATGATAGTGGGCAAGTAACTCAGTTATTTGTAGATGGAGAATCTTTAGGGGCAGCCCAGTCTGCACATACAGATTTAAATGTTGAGGGAGAATGGTTTTATAATTCTACTGATGACGTTCTTTACTATTATTCTGCTAGCACGCCTTTAGATAAATTAATGGAGTCAGGAGAACTTTTCACTGCAATGGTAACAGAGTTTAGAACCGATGCAAGTAGATACTTAGACTCAAGACTTGACCCTAAACTACCTAAAAATATGTGGAAGGATAAGAATGGTAATTTTGATTACATGATTATTAGAACAACAGCTTTATATGCTGCTGCGTTTATGGTAAAGACTAAAGATCCAACATCAGAATTAGCAACTGCGCTCATGACAGAAGCTGATAATAACGTGCAACTTTTAAATGAAGGCAGAGCTGCACTTTCTTGGCAGAATACTGGAGATGCTTCCAAAGGTGTGTTAAGGGATGTTGTATATACTGGGGCTGTTAGACCAGTAGATTTTAGAGGTAGAGCAGGTGGTGTTGATTATGATTTGATAAAAATAGAAATTGAAGACGCTGGAGTTATAGGAACTAGCACATACAGTGTTTCAATTAAAGATAGTGATGGTTTGAAGAATAATAAAGTAGTTGATACAGAAAAGATAACTGGAGATTATCAAACCTTAGCATATGGGCTTCAAGTTAGATTTGCAGGTACAACTGATGCCTCAGAGACTGTAGCAACAGATGAATGGGAAGTTGAAGTTAGAGGATACAACGAAGAAGTTGATACTGGAGACTTAAAAGGAATAAAAATGACTAGAAGAAGGCATTATTTATAATGGCTGTAAATTTTACTAACAACTTTAAGAATATTCTTGATAAATTACGCAATACGATAAGGACAGAATTTAAGGGTGCATTGCCTGTATATATAGGTCATGAGACTAGTCAAGCAGGTGCGCAATTTTTAAGATTAGATCCAATAGGGTCTGAACTAACATCATTTACATCAAACTCAGAAACAAGAGAGTTTACAGTGAATATGTATTATTATTTTTTAGATAAAAACATTAAGAAGTCATCTCTTGACCATGTCTTGAGGTACGTCTCTCGAATAGAGGCATTATGTCACGATAACCATATCATGACATTATCAGATTCTTCTAGGGTATTTGAAGCTAGAGTAGAATCAACGAGTCTTAATACACTAGAAGAAGAAAATGAGTATGTTGTCGAGATGGTATGGAAGGGACAGCATACAGGGAACATGACATAAAACACCAAAGGAGAAACAATGAATAAATTATTGGGTAACATACAAGGATGGATAGAAGGAGGATATGCTGGAAACCATCTACAGAATGATCTTTCTAGTTCTGCTGAATTTGCAAAAACATACTCTGGAAGGGAATTTTCAGTATTTGTAGCAGAAGATGGTAGTTCAGGTAACGCTAAGATTGGAACATTTAACACAACCAATTCAGATTTTCAGCAATTTGACGTAGAAGGGATTACTCTACCAACATTCACTCCAGACCAAGAGTTTGAAATGCGTTCTGGAACTGGTAGAGTTGCACAGTTTGAATCTATGTATAATAATAGTAAAGGAGTTGTAACTGAATTTACTTTATCTGGAAGGCTTGACCTTAATACCCTTGCGATATTAATGCAAAATGTAACTGCAACAGCAGTTACAACAGATGAATCTGCTGAAGCTGATGCTCAAAATGTAGTGTTAATTTCAGGTGGTGGTGCTTACTCGCCTACTCACTTAGAGCATGATGCTGCTGTTGCTGCTGATGCTTTTAACAAAACATTATCTGTATATTTTAAAGCGCCAGAAGAAGCGAACTCTTATCAGTTTACTGGGTGCGTATGTACCTCTTTCCAGATTTCAGCAGACATGGGAACTGCGAGTGGAAGATTTGATTATAGTGCAACATTTCAAACAGGCTACGCTCCTACAAAGGGGTCAAGAAGTATGTCTGGACATGGAACTATAGGTAATAACGTATTTATGACAGATTTGTCAAAAAGATACATGAATATGATAAACGTAGATGCTTCTGGGAATGATTATTATAAAATGACACCTATTTTTAATTCAATGTCTTTTACCATTGAATCTCCAAGCGTTATGTTGGGTTCTCAAGGGTCAAATAATGAGCCAGAGGTTATAGCAAGAGCAGTACCTGAGCTTAATATCACATTTGGTGGGTCTTTAAAATATGATACAGATACAGATAAATTGCTTGAGGCTCACAGAGATGCAGGAGAAGGGTCTTTCATACAATTCTTTGGAGCAACGCATGATCCTGATTCAAGCGCAACAATTTCAACTAGTGCAATATTCCCACAAGACCTTGCTTTTGAAGATAACGATGCGCATGGCTTAGGGATACTATTCCATAAAGCTAAACTAATTAGTGCTTCTGTTGGAAGTGGAGATGTTGCAACGCTTGACTTTGAAGCAAAAGTAGTTGATGCAGGCTCAACTTACGAAGTTCTACAAGTTGCAGTCGGTGATACTAATACATAATAAGGGCTAAATATGAAATATTATAAAGTAAGGAATCAAATAAGAGTTAGAATTGTTGCAGATGAGGATGTAGATTTAGTCCCATCTCATTGGGTTGACGTTAGTGATATCCAAGTACCAAGAAGTGGTGACAAGCCTAATGTTAAATTTGATAGGCCTAAGCCTAAAAAAGAAAAAAAGAAACAAAAAAAATAAAAAGAGGGAATAACTATGAACTTTGAAACTAAATCTGGTAAAAAGGTTGTATTTAAAGATATATCTATTGACGAGCAGGATATGCTCTTAGATTCTGTTGAGTACAATTATGATGAGAATGGCAATGTAGGTGCATTTAAAATGCTTAATACTACAATAACAAAGTGGCTTAGAACTGGATTAAAAGGAGATACTTCTGATAAATTCTTAAAAACACTTTCTATAGAAGATAGAACAGAAATATTTTTAGGATTACAGAAATATATAATGGTGGGGGAAGAGAAAGCCTCCAAGTAGAACTCAATGTAATGGTTGAGCAGTGTGGAGGCTGCAAATTTCATAGTTATCCTTACGAGGCACAACTGCCTGTTATGGTTAATGGCGAGTATGAAACTCGAACATTTACTTGCGATGAAGATGTTTGGGATGTTGTTGATTTAATTATTGAAGAAACTAAGGAAATGAGCTTGAAACAAAATAAAGATTTTAGTATAGCTAGTTCTGTAAAATCTCAACTCCCATTCTTTGCCTGTAACAATATTGTGCATGACAAGCAGTGCCAAAAAGACATTCAAAGATATATATACTCAGAAAACTTTGGGATACAACCATATAGTGGATCTTATGGTGACCAACCATGTAGATGGGTGCAAAAATCTTTTGTAATTAAAAAAGCATTAAATAAAGTTCAACAAAAGGCAATAAAAGATGTCAAATAATACTATCACAGTAAAATTTAAACCTGAAGGTGATAAGGCTTTAAAGGCTGCAATAGAATCTTTAGCAGCAGCTCAAAAAAGATACGAAGAAGGCGTACACCTTGTAGAACAAAGAGTTTCTAGTAATACAAAAACCCATAGGTCACACTCAAAAATTCTTGATAGTTTAAAAGGTAAATTTGCTGTTCTAAGAAACAGTCTTCTTTTATACGCTTTTGGATATGGGATATTAAAGAAAAGTATAGGTGGAGTAATTTCTTCTTATGCAGAACAGCAACTAGCAGAAAGAAAGCTAGAACAAGCTCTGGGAAGAACTAGTAGTGCATTATTAAGCCACGCATCTGCATTGCAAGGAGTGACTACATTTGGAGATGAAACGATTATATCTGCTCAAGCATTACTTGCTGCGTTTGTTGATGACGAGCAACAATTAAAAAGAGCAACTATAGCGACATTAGATTTAGCAGCAGCTAAGGGAATGGACTTAGCATCAGCAGCAGACCTTGTAGGAAAAACATTAGGGTCGTCAACTAATTCTCTGTCAAGATATGGAATTGAGGTTGAAGGGGCTGTTGGTTCTACGCAAAGATTAGATACTCTTACTAGAAATATATCAAATACTTTTGGTGGTCAAGCTAAAGCTCAGGCAGAAACTTTATCTGGAAGTATACAGCAAATGCAAAATTCAATGGGAGATGCAGCAGAACTTATGGGGCAAGTTCTTGAGCCTGCAATGCTTGTGGTGGTCGACTTACTTAGTTCAGCAGCAGAAGCTGCTATATCATTTATGAGAGGATTAACTGAGACTCCTTTAGAAACAACAATAAGAGAACTTGAAGCTTTAAATATTGAAGCAGAGTCTTTAATGCAATTAAAAAATATACAATTAAATAAAGAAATAAGAATTTTAAACACAGAGCTAGAAAAAGTTAATACTGAAATGTTAACTCAGGAAGATGTACAAAATAGACTGAACGAAATAGTAAATGAAAGAGCTGATGTGTTAACTGAGCTTGGCAAAAAACAAGCAAAAATGAGCGAAGATGCTTTGAGCGATGTAAAAATGCAAGTAGCTGATGTCCAAGCTAGGCACATGAGAGAAAGAGAGCTAATGGAAGATAGTAATGCTACAAGGGCAGATTTCGCAGCTTCAGAAAGAAGAGAGAGAGAAACAATAGCAGCTATATATGAAAATTTTTACAAAAACCAAGGCAGTGCTGAGTCTACTAGGCTTCTTCAGTTAGACCAAGAAGAAGAAAAATTACTGGAAATTGCCTCGATATTAGCTCAAAGATTAGGATTAGAGGCTCAAATAACTGGCCTAAACGATAGAGGAACTGGGTCTGGAGGTACTGACAATAGGACATCTCAAGAAATAGAATTAAACTCAAAACTAAGAGAGTCTTTTGTAGAACTAAGGGCTGAAAGAGGCGAAATCAGCAGAGTTAAAGAAGAAGAGCTTTTAATGGATTCTCAAATTTTAGCGATGCAGCAACTTGTTCAACAAGGCCACAAAAATCAAATAGATTTAACTATCTTAGAAAATGAGATGGAATTAAAATCAATTCAAATAAAGAAAAAGAAACAAAAAGTTCAAGAAGATGTAACAAAACAAATTATAAAAGATACTATAAAGCTAGGGCAGTTGTTGGCTAAAGATGAAAAAGATCAAAAAAGGCTTGCCTTTGCTGGTGCGATGGTTGATGTTATTTCTGCTTCTGTAGCTACTTTTAGGAAAGTTTCAGAGGTAATGCTACCTCCAGCACCTCAAATTGCTGCTTTAGCGCAGCTTGGCATAGGATCAGCAATAGCATTTAAAATGAATGAATTTGAAAAAGGTGGACTTGTAGGTGGTAGAAGGCATAGCCAAGGAGGCACAATTATAGAGGCAGAGCGTGGAGAGTATGTTATGAGCCGAAATGCTGTAGATTCTATTGGTGTTGATAATTTAGATGCTATGAATCAAGGTGGCGCTGGGACATCAATCGTAATAAACAATCCTATAATTTCTTCTGAATTTGTAGAAACAGAATTACCTGA
>TARA_R100000278_G_scaffold21230_2_pt1 | contig 19838 bp, 22 predicted proteins | sample TARA_R100000278 | Tara Oceans TARA_R100000278 (sample SAMEA2620755) | marine metagenome | biome: marine biome (ENVO:00000447); feature: deep chlorophyll maximum layer (ENVO:xxxxxxxx); material: "saline water (ENVO:00002010), including plankton (ENVO:xxxxxxxx)" | depth 66 m | reverse complement strand
AATAGATTACAAACTGTAGACAAAGAAAGACAAGACAAAAGAAATGAAATTCAAACTAAGACTGACGAACTACTAACAGACTTAAGGGATTATCAAGCAGGAGGCAACAACACGTTTAATGCATATGTATTAGACGGTAGCACTCAAGTAAAAGACTATATGTTAATGCAAAACAAATTGTTGAAGCAAGGCAAGCTTGATCCAAACGCATACACTAGAAGCTCACAATTATTACAGGATGATTGGAATTCTTTTCAAGAAGCAGCTAAAACATTTAATGCTGATTATGCTGAAGCTATAAAAGCAGCACAGGCGGGAGATGTTTCTAAATTGGGGCTATTAAGTTTTGATGAATTACAAGCTGCAACAGATATACAAAACAGCAGGTTGGTAATTAACACCGATGGACGATTGTATTCGCAGACAGGTGATGGAAAGTTGGTTGGATTTACCAACATGAACGCAAGGCAAAAAGATATTCCAAAAAACTATGACATTGTAAAAGGCGCTGAAGGATTTGCTTCAACTCTTGGAAAATACAAAAAAGCTTACCCCGATTTAACTATAGAAGATATTGCAAATCAACCTGATTTTCAAAAGGCAAGAAACACTTATATCGAAGGAGTTTTAAATCAAGGGACTGGTAGGGATTTCTTAAGTATATTAACCCAAAACGGATACGAACTCACTCAAGATCCATCTAAAGTAAATGAAAATACTATACTGGTAAAAGCAGATTCAAACGGAATGTTGCAACCAGATAAAGAGTCTCTAGAAAAGCATAGAGGGCGTGCCAAAGAAATACTGCAAGAAGCAATTAGTGTACAGCTAGATTACATTGAATCACCAGGTGGTACTGAAACATCAACTGACAAAGCAAATAATTCTAGAATACAAAAAATTCAAAATGTATATGGTTATTTAGGGGATATTTTGTCGAACGACAAAGTAAAACGAGATAGAGCAAAACAATTTTTATTTCAAAATTACCCGGCAATTACCGGATTTGAATCGGATACTGAGGGAATTAGAATTACTACCAACACTGGCGATACACAAAAAATTACATGGGAAGATTTAAGTAGTGAGGGGGTAGCTAATGTTAAAACTCCTGAACAAATTATAGATAGATTGCTTCCAATAATTACCGGAGAATTAGATAAAGACGAACTTGCAAAAATTAAAAACAAATATATTGCTGGCTTAGACGAGCAGGGTAAGAAAAACTTTAGACTTCAATTTGGCAGAAACGATGATTATGATATTACAGAATTAAGAACTTCCGGAGACTTTGTGTTCCCAGAGGATGTACTTACTTCTGTTAGCGAAAGCTTAACTGAGCTAGGTCAGATAGAGCCAGCGGCTAGAGAAGGCACAATACAAAATGCAATTGCAAGAAGCATCAATGATGCTCTTATCGGTCAGAGTGGATTTGGAGTCGAGGTGTCAGGACAAAACTTAATATTAAAATTACCTAATAACACAACTGTAAATTTAGGTGATCCAGTACAAGTAGGTGGCGCCGGACTTCTCAAAAGAATCCAAGATGAAATTAAAAGGTCAAAAACTGCTAAGCCAGTTGGTGAATTAGATTAATAAATTATGCAAGAGTTAGAAAAACTTTATAATGTATTATCTAGAGAGGGTTTATACACAAAGACCTTTGAAGAATTTCAAGTGCAGTACGATGATCCATCTTACAGAGATAGGGTTTTTAAAACTATTTCTGATAGAGGCTTGTTTACTAAGTCAAGAGAAGACTTTGATCTAAAATATTCTTTAATTCCTCAAAAAAAAAAAGACGAATCCGATTTTATTTCAGAAGAGGAAGTTACGGGATTGTCTACACAGGAAGATCGAATCGCCGCTGGGCAATCGGCATCTTCAGTTCTTCCAACTCCAGAAGTTGAAGAAGTTACAGCTCTCAATGTAACTGAAAACATAATTCCATTATCAGATGATGAAGCATCTAAAGGTGTGCTTTCAAATCAAGCCTCCAATCAAAATAATATTTTGTATCAACAAGGATACTATAATTTAACGCCTAACCAAAAAAATAGTTTTGCCACTGCAGTTTTAAATGGTAGTGTAAACCCAATAAACGACATGACTGATGTTCAGTTTCAAGGCGTTGATGTTTCAAACACAGCTGTAGGTAAAACCGCTGTAGAACTTATTGAAGAAAATTTCACAGAGGATGGTGTAACTTTAAACGGAGTATTTCATGCTCCTGGCACAAAAATATATCAACTAGCAGAAAGTTTGATAGAAGATAAAGATATATCAAGAGGTCAGCAAATAGATATAAACTCATCTACGTTAAATTACTTAGCACCTTTGGGCTTAGATGTTTCTGAAGAAAATCTGAACGAATTAATAACTCAATATGGTGCAGATATAGACGACAACACTCTCAAAAGAATGGGTGTAGATAAAAAAGAATATATTGATTTTGTTAGAAAAAATTATAGAAAAGAAACAGCTGGCTATAGATTTTTAAGAGCGATAGACAACTTTGGTATTGGCAGGTTTTTTGGCGAAGAAAATCAAATCAAAGCTAATGAGGTTCAAAGAAAAGCAAAAAGAGAAGAGGAGCAGTATCAAAGAGCAATGATGTTTAAAAAAAACAAACTTGAATCTCTTCTTAAAGATAAATCTTATCTAGAAGCACAATTAAAAAGAACAGAGGATCCGGCAGAATATAAAAGACTTCAAGCCGAAATAGATAAATATGATTTTATCATAAATACCAACCTAGGTCAAATGATGAATCTGGATCAATACTTTCCCAACTACAAAGAGCATCTTGCTTCCGAAGGTACCGCGCAAATTTTAAAAAAGAAAAGAGTTTATGATGCTGCTAGAGGTAATTTAGTTGATGAATTTGGATCACAAACCAGTGAGGTGTTAAAGGAAGGTTTATATGGTCTAGGAAATTTAGGTAATGGAATTATAAATTATATACCTGAATTGGCAGATGAATTTTTTTCAGTATTAGGTGGTGATAATAAAGGTATTTGGGCGGGACTAAGTAAAAATATTAGAGATAATCTGGAAGACTACAAGATGGGAGAAGAAGGTCAGGTAGAAAGAAAGCTAGTTCTTCAGGGAAAACCTGTTGAATATAAAGGAGAATTATATTTTGTGGATGAAAAAAGTGTGGTGTATGATCAAAAAACTGGTGTAGAAATGACCGGAATTATTTCTCCAACTGATATGGATAATATACGAAGATATGCGGCAAACATTCCTGATTCAGATATTGAAACAGAAACAGTGGGGAGAGCGGCTGTGCCAAAGGTGGTTGGAACTATTGCTTATATGTATGGATTAATTAGAAGCGGAAGAGTATTTAGCAATAAACTTCAAGGTCTGGGCATGAAAGGAAAAAAAGCTGGCTATGTAGGAATGGGGCTAGCTTCATACACTGCTTCTATGACCAACAATGTACAAAGCATCAAAGATGATTTAATGAAAAAAGGATTTACTGAAGAAGATGCTTTAGAAAGAGCCATGGTGTTTGGTCACACTATATCTACATTTGACGGATTATTTGCAGGGTTAGCAGGTAGCAATCAAAAATTACTTACAGGTTTAGGCGGAGTAAGAAAACAACTTTACAATCTAATTATAAAAGATCCTAAAAAATTCAACAGCGCCGAGTTGAAAAGAAAAGCAAACGACTTGCTTAAAGAAAATTTAAGAGAAGTATTCATAGAAGAAATACCTGTATATCTTTCTGAAAAAGGAGTTAATTATTTAATGAACGAATATGTGGGATCTGAAGTACGAGACGCTAAGGTTAGACGTGGAGAGATAGAAGAAGTTATGCTGTTGACTGTAGGAGCAACTACAGGATTGGGTGGCAAACAGTTGTTAAGTAGAAAAGACCGAGCTCAAACTATAGATTACATATCACAAAACTTTACACAAGAAGACATAAAAAAACGTTTAGAATCTTTGAGAAAAGAAGGATTGCTTGAAGAGAATCAAGCAGAAAATGTTTTTAATGAAATTTATAATATGAATGCTGCCAACAATCAAACGCAAGGCACTGTTCAAATGGCTGAAAATAAAGAGCCAATGGCTGATTTATTAAACAGACGAAGAAAGTTAATGGAGCAAAGAAAAGGATTGGAAGGCCCATTGAAAGAAGATATAGATAAAAAAATTAGCGCGGTAGATAGTCAAATAGAACTATTAGCAAAAAAAGATAAAGAAGAAGTAGAACAAGAATATAAAAACCAAGAAGATGCCAGTAAGAAGCAAAGCACAGTGGCGGAAACTAGCCAAGACGAATCCACAGTTACTGAAGAAGTGGCTGAAGGAGTATCCAGTGACATACAGCAGCCTGCCAGCGAGACTGACACCCAAACCGAAAGTGAAACCGACCAGACAACGCAGGCGGAGGTAAGAACAGATTTCCGAATCAATGATGTAGCTGGAAGACCAATTTCAATATCATACAAACAGGGTGGTAAAGTTGTGAACGAAGAAGTTGCAGATAAAAAAGCAGCACGAAAACGAATCAATCAATTAAAGTTTGAAGACCAAGGATTTACCGGAGTATTTCAATCATCTAATCCTAATGTAGAATTAGAATTGGTAGAAGGTGAAGTCATAGCAACCAACAAAAAAACAGGAGCGAAGCGAAAAGCTACGCAGAAGTTCTTTAATGAATACATGGATGCAATAGAATTTATTGGAGTGGATTCTAATGTGGAGACCATGATTAACGAAGGAGAAATAGAAGGGGATCAAGCTGTCGATTTTATTATAGAAAATAGTCAGAACCCGGTTGAAATAGCCAACCAATTACAGCAAACACCTAAAACAAAAAAAGGTGATACAGAATTAGAAGCTCCATGGGAAGCAGATTTTAGATTAAGAACAATCAAAGAATCTGATTTTGATAGGTTTGGTGATCCGAACTTTAAAACACCTACAATGAAACGTAGGTGGTTCAAAGCAGATGCAGCTGGACTTGATGTAATAGCTCAAGAGCTTAGTCAAGACTACAATCAGGAAATCACAGAAGATATGCTGATTGAATTTATTAAAAACAATCCTAGTAGAAAAGCACCAGCAAGAACCAGGACACAAACAAATGAGCAAAGAGTTGCGTTAGAACAAAAGTTTCAAGAGCTGACAGGATTAAAACCTACAGCTAGAAACATTAGAGGGGTTGCAGGTAAAGATATGATTACTCAACCTAAGTCAGAAACTGAAAGACAAGCAAAAGAAATTGAGCAAATGGAAGCTGTAGAAAGAGGTGAAGTGGATACAAAACCTAAAACACAGAAAGAACAAGTTACTGAGGTATTAGGCGACATGCAGGTTGCATCGATTAAAGAAATAACAGAGGCAACAGGTTTGCCTGCGCCGACTGTAAGAAGAATATTAGGGCAAGGAGCTAAAAATGGGGAGCTTACAAGAGTTTCTGCTGGTGTTTACACATTAAAAACCAAGGGTGGTAAGACTGTAGCTATCGTGCAAGGTGCAGATGCTCGAACTGAAATAAAAAGATTAGTAGAAGAAGGTGCTAAATTCGATATGATATTCTTAGATCCTCCTTATAAAGTACCCAAAGGCGGTAAAAAGGGTACAAAGTCTTATAGAAATATAGCAAGGTATGAAAAAATATCACCAGAGGAATTTGGTGGTTTTGTCAAGGATGTTGTGAAACTATTGAAAAATGAAAACACTCCAGTGTTGTTTATGTTTAGTATGGGTAGATCAAAACCGACTAAAGATAAGTTAAAAAAATACACTAAGGCTTTAACAGACGCTGGTCTTATAAACACTGGTGTTGCCGCAACCACTGGTAAATTAGATTCAAAGGGTAAAGAGTTTAAGTATGGTAAAAATCTTATGCGTGAAATGGTTTACTATTACACTCTAAGCGGCGACACAAGACAAGACCTTGATGTTAAATTTGATAAAGAATATTTCTTTAAGAAAGATACAAGATTTTCATCAGCAAAACCAGTTGCATTATTAGAGGCAATAATTGAGGCGTCAACAAAAGCTGGTGAAATTATACTTGATCCATTTGCCGGTAGTGGTTCGACCGCAAGAGCAGCAGTAAGAAAAGATAGGTCAGTTGTTACAATAGAAAAAGATGAACAGTTTGCTAAAGATGTAAAAGATAAAGTTAAAGAAGAGCAACAAAAAAAAGAAGGAGAATCCACAAGTTTAGTTATACTAGATGCAACCACTGATGTAGGTCAAAACTTTTTATTAAATCAAGATACGGAAGCGCTAGGGGAAAGCGGATTTGGTGGTGTAGAAGTATTTGCAATAGGCCCAGACGGTAAGCTGAATAAAGTAATTGAAAATGTAGCAAAAGGTATTGCAGATGGAAAGACTTACGTTTTAGATACTGACACCGGAAAAATTATAAAAGCTAAAGACAATTCTGATGCGCAAAGCATAATAAAAAAATCGGCTGAACAACAGCTCGAACTAGATTTAGAGACAGACACTCAGTCAGATTCGGAGGCAAGCATGGCCCCAAGTTCAAGCCAAACAGCAACTAATTATTCTAATAATAAAAGTCAAGCATTATTAAACTTGTTTGATAAAATTAAAGTAGCTAAAGACAAATTGCTAACTAAATTTTACGACAAGTATAGGCCAATCAGAAACTTACAGAAAGCTATCGAGAAAAAACTAGGTAGAAAAATGCCGGTTGATAAAAACTTTGATATAGCAGAAGATTTAGTTTACGGTAAAATAAGAAATAAGATTGACAACTTTAATACAGAAATGTTTAATTTCTTTGATAAGCTTAGTAAAAAAAATATAGACAGAGAAACCCTTGATGAATATTTATATGCTAAACATGCAGTAGAAAGAAATGCACACATTCGTGAAGCGACTGATGGAGAAAACGATGCGGGCTCTGGTATAACCGATGCTGAGGCTCAACAAATTTTAGACAAGTTTGAAAGCGAAGGGTTGACGCAAGACCTTGAGCAAGCTGCTGATTTTATATATGCAAAGACCAGGGAGACATTAGATATATTAAAGAACGAAGATTTACTATCTCAAACAGAATATGATAATTTATTAAATAACGAGTATCAAAACTACGTACCATTAACAGGCTTTGATCAGTTAGACGTAGATAGGTCAAAACAAACCAATATGGGTGAGGGCGGGAGAACGTTACCGGTTAGAGGAAAAGAAATAAAAACAGCTACAGGTAGAAAAACAAAAGCTGCTAGTCCTCTTGCGAATGTAATGAAAGCTAGAGAAAGGGCTATTATGAGAGGTGGTAAAAATAATGTACTGGTTAATTTGCTAGATATGTTGATTGAAAATCCAGATAATGATTTATATAATGTATACACCGAGGATAAACCTGATACCTATAAATCTATAAATAAAGATGGAAAGGTTGTAGATAGAGCTTTATCAGAAAAAGATATGAAAAACGACTTGAATTATATAAGAGTTGTTAAAGGTGGTAAGGATTATTTTATAAAGTTTACTAATGATTCAATGCAACAAGCTATAAATGTAGGTATGCCAAACAATATACAGCAAATATCTACCTTTGCCGCAGTCAATAGGGGAATAATGAACACTATGAGAAAAGTTTATACAACTTTGTCCCCTGCTTTTATTGCTGTAAATTACATAAGAGATTTTCAAACCGGATTACTTAACGCTATGTCTGAACTAGACGCTCCATTATTTAGTAAAGATATGGGTAGGGCAATAGGTAAGATAGCTAAAATATCATTACAAATGCCTAAAACTATTTATGCATATAATCAGGGCAAAATGACTGATGAAAAGGGTAATTTACTTTCTGATCAACAATTAAAAAATAAAGGATATGATCCAGAGTATGCAAAATATTACAGAGAATTTTTAGATAATGGAGGTCAAACGGGCTATGGTTATTCTAAAAGCATTGATGAATTAAAAGCAGATATTGATGCTGTTTCCAAACCAACCACTTTTAAAAGATTTTCTAGAGGTTTAGCTTCAATTATTAATGCAGCTAATATAGCTGCAGAAAATTCTACAAGAATGGCAGCGTTCATAGAAGCGAGGCAAAGGGGGATGAGCAGTGCTGAAGCGGCTCAACTTGCAAAAAATTTAACAGTAAACTTTAACAAAAGCGGAAGCGAAGCGGCACCAAGAGCTTTATATTTATTTTTTAATGCTAGTGTGGGTGGGACAGTAAGGTTTGCGCAGGCAGTAACAAAACTTACAAAAACTCAACCGGGTAAGGGCAGTAAGGTATTGGAATGGGCTGGTCAAAAAGACAGGGATTTTAATCCTGCTCAAAAGTTGGCATTAATTCTAACTAATTTTTCAATGATGGTAGCAATGTTAAATGGATATAATGATGAAGAAGATGAAGATGGGGTTAGCTACTATGAAAAAATACCAGACTACGTAAAAACCAGAAACATGATTATAATGCTACCAAATCAAAAAGGTAAGTATGTAAAAATACCTTTACCTTATGGATACAATGTATTTCATAATATTGGTACGGCAGTAGGCGATGGTATAACCGGCAAAAGAACTGTAGGTGAAGGGGCTAGCAATGTGGGTGTAGGAATGCTCGAAGCCTTTTCTCCATTAAGCTTTAATAATAGTAAGGATTTAAAATCTTTCGGGATTAATTTTGTTCCTTCAGCAGTAAGGCCTTTAGCAGAAGTTTCAGTAAATGAAAATTATTTCGGCTCACAAATTTATCAAGAAGCTTATCCGGGGCAGCAAATATCTGATGCATATTTAGGCAAGTACAAACCAGGTGTGGCAAATGAAATAAGTACGTTTCTTGCTCAAGCAGCAAACGAGGCCACAGGCGGAAGCAAAAGAAGGCCGGGCGCTATAGATTTAAATCCTGATGCTATTGATTATTTAATGAAACAATACCTTGGTGTTATATACGATATGAGCACTTCAACATTAGATAGTGGAGCTCAAGCTTATGAAACATTTATTGAAAAGAAACCTAAAAAAGAATTTGATTGGAAAGACATTCCAATTGCTGGTCAACTAGGCAAAAGATTTATTGGTGAAAATTCTAGGTACGCAGATATATCTACTTACTATGAAAGGAAAGAATACCTAACATCTCTTAATGAAGAATATAAAGACATATTAAAAGGTGAGGGCGAGTTTCATTTCCCTAAAACAGTTTATGGAAAAGCAGCTGCTTTATTAAATTTAAGTAAAGATTTAGATAAAGAGTTGAAAAAATTTAGAGAACTTAAAAAGGTAATAAGAGAAAAGGTAGATAAAGAGGGGGGAACTCCAGCTGATTTTCAAAGAATAAAAACTATTGAGGCAGCAGAGGATAAGGTGGTTGATAAATTTAACCTAGCCTTTTTAAAACTATTCAAAAGATATTCGACAAAAAACAAACCGGTTGAGGTAAAATAAAAACCCCCGCCGAAGCGAGGGTGGTTACATTAACTAAACTGCTCATTAAAAATATAAGTAGCGGGTTTGATTAACTTTTCATTCAATTCATCATTAGAGTAATGCTTGAATTTATATTTCTCAAAGTTACTCAAAGAAGGGACTCTAATCTTATAATTTTTCCAAACAATAGCTTTTGCTTTGTCGAAAGAATTGCTAATGCCAAAATAATATTTGGGAGAATTACCCCAAGGTTTTTTTACAACTCTAGGTTCCCCATTCGCTTTCATATATATAAAAGTGATTCCTATGTTTTTAGATCCTATCCCTACAAATGTTGATTTCAAAGCAGAGCAAGTCCCGTCTTTGTTGATACATTTCCTTGGATGATAAATTGTTGTGTTAACTACTCGGCCATTTTTTTTACGGCCAATTGTAAAGTCAATTGTTTTCATAATATTTAATTTAAGTTAATAAAAGTTTCTACAAAGATAAGTAATTATTTTGAATTATGCAAATACTCTGCAAAAACTTTACAATTAAATATTAGAAAAAATGTGTAAGCCTGGCTACTTGGCCGTGGTTTATATGATGAACAAATCCTTCCACCGCTTTTGGAGAACCGGTAAATCCTTTTCTGTTGTGCCAGCTATCTGCAGATGAAGGACTTCTTAAATACTCCACAGTAACCCCCACAAAATCTTTTCCGTCTAACCATTTGTGTTTAACCTTGTGGTGTAAATGATGCAAGTACCAGTATCTTCTTTTAGCTTTCGCCCACATCATAGGTTTTTCTTGAGCCATTAATAAAGGTAGATCAGATAGTTTAGCGCCATCGCCGTGCTCTAACCCAATCAAAGAATTGCCGTATTGATAATACTTTCTATGGTTAACCGTTATATCAAACGTTATATCTTTAGCTTTTCTAAACCAAGCTTGTAGAGTGTGCGCCAAATGAAATCCAGATTGATAATCATGGTTGCTCATGCTGTGAACCACGTCAACCGGAGCTACAGCTCTAAGCATTTCAATACACTTGACATAAAGCTTCAAAGCTATTTCATAATGCTCCCACCACTTACCATCTGTATCTTGTCTTGTGCCTTTAGTAGTGGTGTTGTAAACATTATCCACGTGCAGCACATCATTACCTATACAAAACAATATTTTATCTATGTCAAATCCAATGGATTTAGTGAGCAAACCTTTCACACCCTCAATGACTCTTTCGCACGCTACATCTGTATTATATTCTTCACCTGTTTCAACTTCTTGTGCGTACTTACCAATGTGTATGTCAGCTGGATTTATTACTAGTAAATGCGGTTCTTTGCTTCTGGATCTTTTGATGCTTTTGTATGTAGGCGCATGGTCATGAATAAATTTATTTACATTTTTCATCATCTGACCTTCATCTAAACCGTAGTCTTCTTTAGTTACAATAGAAAACCTATACTCTCCGGATGCGCTTTGCCAGTGCTTTACACTTACCACAGAATCAGGATTTATACCTCTTTCGTTTAAATGTTTAAGTAACTCTGAGTTTTCGTTTTCGTTTACATTTGTATATGTATTAGAGCGATACTCAAGTATCAACTCTTCTTCCTGTGGAGAAAGGCGCAGCCTTCTACCATAGGTTTTAGCACGTTTAGATTTCATCCTGGTAATTTAATTGGGTTTGTTTGAGTAGTTGAATCAAAGAGTTTATACTATGGTCTAAGTTCGGATAATCTTGATCAGCAAGAGCTTCGTAAATTTCATCTGATCGGTCGTGAATCTCGTCCATCAATTTATTGATGTAAACAAAGTTAACGCCTGATGAATTTTTTACACTCATTTACTTTATATCCATAATATAATATTGTATTCCCGGTGAAATTTAGTTAGTTATACCGTAAGTTAGTAAAATATTTTAATAAATACACAAAAAATTTAAAGAAATTGTGCAAATTCTTTTATACCAAGGTTAGTTTGTAAGTAAAACTTTTCTAGTTGAGTGAATATTTCGTCTGAATAAACTACTTGTTGTTGGATTTTGAATTTTTTTTCTTCACCATTTTCTGTAAAAAGAAAAAAGGTATTATCATCGCTAAGACTTGGAGCCATATGTACATCATAATATGAAACTAATTGTGTGTGATAGTCTGCGATAACACTTCTAACGTAGAGCTCAGTGCTATTTGTAAGCGCACATATGTTTACAAGGGGTGTTTTGGGATCCTCTTTATATATATCTAGAATCTTAAAACGTTTGGTTGCTTTTCTCATACATCAAATAGTAGCCAGCATTCATGTAATCTAAATAATCATTTACATCTATCTCACGAATGTCTATTAAAATTAATGAATTAGTTAAATATTTCAAAAATTCTACCTCAAAATATACAACCTCTGATTTTATATTCAAGGCACCAGCAACTATTTGCTCTTGATCGTTTACTTCTACTTGATGAATTAAGTCTTCTAGGTATTTAGAAATAGATATAGCTCGTTTGATTCCGAAACCTCTAATGCTTTCAATAAATAAATCTTCTACCTCAACGTTCTTCTCCTCTATATACTTCGACTGTAAACCCATATTCCTGTAATTCTTTTAATCTATATTCTTGTAACTTTGATACTTTACCATTGGGTTTTTTTATTTCAGAAAAAATAACATCCACTCCCGGCGGAATAGCTATCACGTCAGGTATGCCATTTTTATTTGTCTTGATTAACTTGATTACGTAGTAACCAGCTGACTCCAACTGCTTAATTCTTTTTGCTTGAATCTGCTGTTCAGTCATACTATAAAGATAAGAAATCTGATTTGAAATGTTGTAGGGTGTAGTCTTTCTTTTTTGAAACCGCATTATAAATTTGTCGCTCTATTCCATCTTTGCTGAAGATCCAATATATATCATTCTTCAATCTATCTTTAGTGGTCATCCTATCTCTTGATTGCCAGTAAGATGTGGCGCTAAAATCTATATTGTAATACACAAGACAGTCAGCTTGTTTTAAACTTATGCCCTCTCTTCCGCTAACTATTTGCAAGGCAATATGCTTTTTTGTGCTTTGAAATTCTTCAAGCTCTGTACACAGATCATCGCCAAATTCTTCTTGCAAAGCCATAAGTTCTGCTGTAAATTTGTAAAAGATTCCAATCTTTTTACCTTCAAATCTTTTCTTAATAAACTTGGCCTTACTTGAATCTATCACCATAGATTTACCGCTTTCAAACTTTACTGTGCCTGAATACATTTGATGCAACTTACTCATAAGCTTGACTCCAGTGTCAGCCAATATGACTTGATCCTTGCCCTGTATTACTAAATCTTTTTTTAATCTTTTGCAAAGCTTGTAGGTTTGTTTAGACATCGGCACAGTTAATATTGTTTCCTTTGTTTCTACTTTATATCCGGCTTGCTTTTGAGTATATGAGATAGTATAGGGCTTCATGGAATCTAGTATAGTGGTCTTACCAAAAGAATAATCATTGGTAGTATATCCGTGCAAATATTTAACACGCAAGTTTACATATACCCTAGCAAACTTATAGAAGTTTACAAAGTTTTTGAATGGGTTGTTAGGATGTCCATAAACTTGATGGAACATTTGTGAATAAGATTCAGGTGTGGGTGTTCCAGACAATAAAATATAATAAGGACTATTAATCTGCAACAGCTCCTTTACCTGTTTAGCTCTTTTACTAGGTTTAGGAAACGCGCCCATACTGTGAGCTTCATCAGCTATAATTACATCCCAACCTCTCTTTTTTATTTTATGTAAACTTTCATAATTGATTACTTCCAGATAAAAATCTGGGGCAAGTAAATTGTAATCATTTTCAATAGAAGATATAGCTTTTTTCTTAGTAATAAATAAAACATTATTCACAGGAAGATTGTCGCATATACCTAAAGAGGTAAGAGTTTTACCAGTTCTTACCTCCATGGCTAAATATAATAGCCTTGAAGTGTAGAGTATATTTACAGACTTATCAATAATTTCTTTCTGATATTTTCTAAATGTTATTGCCATATTTTTTTCTTAATTGACTGTAAACATCTTTAAGTGCCTCCATTGCATCCTTTTGTGTCTTGTAAGTTTTACTGCCAACAATTTCACTACTGTAATATTCAGCGCCATACATATCTCTATAATAATCCTTGCCGTGTGCTGATATGCCACCCTTACGGATTGCAATTCGGTGATCCTTATAGGTACCCGGTTTAATATATACTTGCCAATCATTGTCAACACACCAATTAAAATCAGAAATCCAACTCGGATTTTGCCTCATCTGTTATCTGTTTATTTTCATCGTTAAACATAATCCATCTACTCTTATTATCTCTACCTTCTTCAGGATTAATTCCTGTTGCGTATATTCCATAAGAAACTAACCACTGATAAAACTTTACCCTAGATACTGTCATCTTAGCCTTTGGTGCAAAGTCGGGATTGTCTTGTATAAAATCCAAATACAACTCATGCTTGTATAATTTTTCGTTAAACCTAAGTTTATCTGAACCTGGTGTACCCTTCAATAGTCCACACCACTCAATAAACTCATGGCATGTTTCAGCTGATAACTTACGAATTTTTAAATTAACAAACTCGCTTTTAATTAATCCGCTCTTTAAATATAACTGCAAAGATTCTATCATGTAATTATCAAAAGCACACCACTCTTCATCACTCCAATCTCCAAAAAACAATTTACCGAACTCCATGTATGGCGTGTTAGTAGTGGTGTAATGTTGTTTAAATTCAAGCTCCCACTTTCTTCTTTCAAAACTTTGACCAGCTCCTTTAACCGCATAGTTTGTAGTCAATATAAGTTTAGGGGATTTTTCAAACGGTATCTTTATTGCATCTTTGTTTTTCTTTTCAAGGGTAATACCCTCAGTAACAACACTGAACAACCTTTCAAACTCAAAATGTTTTTTAATATCATCAAAGCAAAGTAGTTGGGTATCAGCTGACACAAGTTGATAGGCGAATGACCTTTCAAAAGCAAACGCTTTGCCATCAATAATTACAAGCTTTTTCATTTGACCTAAAGCATTAACTAGCAAGGACTTACCAGTGCCACCATTTGGTTGATCAGATATAACTTCATCATTCAGTATTACAGCTGGCGAGTATGAAAGATTTTTATGGGCATGTAAAAGATACCCTAATGTGCTTTCCATAGACTTAACCCTCACATTATCTTTATTGCAAACGTTAAATATAAATGTTTTAAAATCACAATGTGTATCTTCACACTCTTGATATACTCTATGGATTACGTGGTCTTTCCAAACAAAACCTTCCAAGTCCAAGTAATCTATTATGGTGGTGTCGTCCTTTGTAATCTTTACAGCGCAGTTTTGAAAATACAAATAAGCTGTATCTCTTGTGTCGGCAATAAAATAAACATCGACTGATTTTAACATTGATAGGAAGTCATCTTTAAAATACCTAGTCTTATCTGCAAAAAAATTGTAAATAGATTTATCTTCTAATGAATCTAAATACTGTAGCACAAAATCTTTTATTTCATCTTCACTTGTGTGGTCAATTAAATTATTTTCTACTCTTACAAATATAGAACTCTTGCTACCCTCTGGTGTGTATTTGAAAAATCCATTCAAATGTAGAAAGTCTCGAAATAAATTATGGATGATTGTTATCTTACCTTTTTCACTCTTGTGCCAGAATATTTTATTAGAGCTTTGCGTATCAAAATCATATATGATTTGATCAATCGCTTCACTACTTACATTCTGTGTTTTTAAATATTGCCTAACCTGTTGTTTAGATTCACCGGTTTTTAATTTTTTTTTTACATCGTTTATTTTCGATTCATCCTCATAAAATTTAGTTCCAAAGTTGCCTACATTTCTGTATGCGGAATCTATTGTGGTTTGAATTTCAACTGCACTAAATGACTGGCTTTCAAAATCCTTCATTATATATTCAGCCAAGTTTTTGTTCACCCCAAAGTCATTAAAAGCTGCAGCTAATATGTACACATTATTGTTTCTTTCACCCTCAATCAATCCGTACTTTTTTGTCCACCACTTCATAAGTATCTCTACAATTTTGTTTTCATTTGTAATCGGAAATACTGGAACACTGGTGTGTGTATTTTTTTCTTCAAATTCCTCTTCAATTAATTCATCAAAGATTTTGCTATCTTCATTAATGTAGATAAATGGATCATATGATTCGTAACAAACTCTACTTATATTTTTACTTGTCGAATCAAAGTATTCGTTGTTGAATTGTTTTGATAATGCCTTGAAATATCCTACATGATTGTCAGGATCCTGTGGAACTTTGACCAAAACTTTTAAGCCATAACCACTGGGCGAATGAAATGCGGAGTGTACAATCTCATTGTCCATTAATGACAACTTGTAGTCTTCTAAATCTTTTTTAGTTTTAAATCCGTCGAAGTCCAAGCATATAATACCGCTATACTCAACCAACGAATCATCATTTCTTTTTTGAAACTTACCAGAAAAACATATCGCTGGTAGCTCTTGTTTCAATAAATTTCTTTTTGTTTTGTCTTTTTCTTTACGAATCTTTTGAATCAATTCTTTTGACTTGCCAGCCTCTATACGTTGAAGAATAAACGATAGTGGTCGGTAGAAAGGAGTTGAGGTGTCCTTTATATTTTTAAATATTGTTATTTCTTTTTGATTCAATTGTTAATTTAATTTATAAGAGGGGCGCTAATTAATAACGCCCTCTTATTAGTTACTAAACTTTAGAAGTTGATTGATAAATCATCTTCATGTGTGCCTACACTCGGAGTTTCTTGCTTTGGTTTTGGTGCTTCAAAGTTCATACTTAAATAACTTTTCTTTCCGTCTTGTGCTTTATTCACCCAAGCAGAAATTTTCCAATCTACACCATTTGGATCTTTACAGGTGCCAGTGTAATGTGGTTGGTTGTTTTCATCCGTTCTACTATCGTTAGCAAACAGACTGCCCTTACCTTCTTTGTGTACGTAATTACTCATGGTTTTACTTTTATGTTTCGCTCCAATACATCTATTAAGTTCAAGATAATTTCTGTCTTATCTTCTTTTGATTTGCAAGTCATTGGAACTTTAACCCACAATTCAAAGTCTTTGGTTTTTGTAAACCAATTATAAATCTTGTTCAACGTAGAATTGTTCATCTCCTATTATGTATTTGTTATAATATTCAATTGCCTTCAATACATTGTCCTCTCCATGTTGCTTTGCCCAATCTGAAGTTACTCGAAACTTGCCAAGCATTTTAGTTTTCTTACAAGCAACAAAAAACTCCACCGGTTTACCAAACATTTTTTCATACAACCAAGCTTGACAAGAGTAATAATAATCTTTGAAGCTATATTGAAAACGTTGTATGTTACTACTAGTTTTCAAATCAATTACAGAATGTGGCGTAACAATATCTGCTTTACCTTTCCATATTGTATTTTGTATTTTAATTAGTCCGGGTGTTTCATATGTATTGTTGTCATCATATATATATGGAGCAAACTCATCATTGCTCTGCATAATGTTCGCCAGCTCCATTGCTAACCTGTGTTCTTCGTATGTCAAAACTTTGTTGTTTTCTTCCCAAGCCTCTTTAAATTTATTTGTTCTTCTTGATTTTACATCTACAAATTCATAAAGCTCTGCCTTGTAAGGTTCTAACATGAGCGCATGAAAATAAGTCCCGAATTCCAAATCTGCAATGCTCAAATGATCATGCTCGACTTCATTATAAAATTCATATGGCTTATTTATTATTGTGCTAATTTTAGATTGAGATAAGTATTGGCTACCAAACTCACCATAATAATCCTCATCATTATTAAGCCTATCAAGAATTTCTTTTTCGGTCATTTGAGTTGAGTATTAAATTTATATTTGATTGCATTATCCAGTCTGTTTTATTTTCTAGTTTGCTTAACAGACTTTGTATTTCCTTTAGTTTTTTCTTGTTCATTTTTTATCTTGTTGAGTTCTTCTTTTAATTTATTTAAGGTGGCTACATCAGGGTTGTGTCTTTTTTTAACCTGTGCCATAACTGATTCTATACTATGCTCTATGTTTTGCTTATATACTTTTAAAGTATTTTCAAATTTTTCTGAGCCATAAATATATGCATTGCCTACCTTTTCTACCTTTGCTTTTGTAGTGCTACCCGCCAACGCGCCATTACCGTCAGTATCTTTACTACTGACAATGCCGAGCATACTTTCTAACGAGTATCGTCTTAAATAAGTTATACCGGATCCTAATACTTGATAAGGATTTTGGCTCCCTAATTTAATATCTTGGGGAATAGTCATAGTTCCTGTTAAAGTTTCTCCACTTTCCACATGGAATAATGTGGTAGTCAACCCTTCACCCTCACAAATTTGTGTAAAGCCTAATTTATGTTTTTTTAATAAGGGCTTTATTGCCTGTATTAAGTCTGGCAAAGGTAGATATTTATATCCATAGCCGTCTGCGTTCTTTAGCATTACCGGCACCTCTTGTTGAAAGTCCGCTAATGCTTTGTATATTTTAGTGTTTCCCATTTTTATTAATTAATTTTTCTTTATAATTGTTTGCTTCAAGAAATTTTTTTAAAACTTTACCTCGCATATCTTTCAATGCGTTGAAATGTCTTGTGTTATTTCTTATATTAATTTCAAGTTGAATTTTGTTTGTAATTCTTTGCAGACTATTCTGCAGATTATCAGTCATTACATTGTAAACCCCATACTCAAACCCATGTTCCTCAAACATTTTGTATTGGTCTTCTGTTATTTCCTGATAAAAATCTCCTTTCATTTTGGTGTTAAAGATTCTAAACACACCATTGCACTTCATAATCTTTATACCTTTATATATATATGAATCGCATTCCTTGTCAGTCAAAGAGGCAACACCATATTGTTTTTGTGCTTGTTCCCAAACCTCTTCTCTAGTCATTTACAATACTATTGATTAGTTCTTTCCAGTCTGGATCCGTATTTATCAATTCTTCTATCTTTGCTTTACCTCTTGTGATTTGACTATCATCTAGTTCTAGTCCGTTTTCTCTACATCTTTCTAATATAAAGTTGCCTCGCATATTTCTTTGCGAGCATAAGTAAAACAATAAATCTCGTGCTTCAACATTTTCTCTCTTCCTAGTTTTTGTGAAAATGTCATCTTTAGATATTTCGAGTACATCTTCCACTACTCCAACGTACTCATCAAATATTTTTCTTTTCATTAAATTAAATTTTAGTCAAGCAAAATACAAAAATTTTGCAACATTACAAAATATCAGCCCTAAAACAATCGTAAGAGCAATAACCTTTTTTATCTATTTGCTTTTCACAATACTTACATTTATGTTCATTGTTCCAGCCTCTGTAATCATGTTCTTGATTTACTAACCAATTATCGTAGTCCATAGTTTATACATCATAAATATTATTAAAAAAATAAAAGTTCCTATAATAGATATTGCACAACCTATTGTGTCTTTTTGTCTATCAACTTTTCTTTCTGCTTTGATTCGGATCGTTTTTAAATCTCGAATAATTCTTTGCAGTTTGTTTCTGTCTCTTGTATCAACAAAGTCCAGTGTCTGTTGTAATGTCTGTATTATTTTTTTCATAAAGTTTTACTTTAGTGTGTGTTTGATTATAATAATATAAATCAAGTTCTTCGTTGTCATCATACTCAACAACAACAACATCACCGGTGTCGTGATTAAAAGCATAGTCATAAAGTTTTATCTCACCCTCTTCGACTATCCAGAAATCCCCAAAGTTATCAATCAGCTTTCTCATCTTCACCTTCATCTTGTATTGTTTCTTCCATATAATCAGCATGAACACACGCTTCATTATATATGTTGATCGATTGTTGTTGTACATAGTCAACGAAATCATTGTACCATTCTAATCGTTGCTTTAGGTTTTTGTTTTCTGTTTGCAATGCCTCAATCATTTGTCTGTATTGTTGCATTAAATCTTCTTTACTTGTCATTGGTTTGTTTTTAAAATTTGTTCTGCGTGTTCTTCATCAATTCTTGTACTTGTTATATCGTACACAATTGAATAATATTCTTTTCCTTTGTTGCCACAATCGTTGCAATCATAAGGGTAATATCCATAATCACCCTCATACACAAAGGTATCATAATTTATGTCATGGCTTTTACATACCGGACATTGACCTTTCGATTTAGTTATATATTCGTTCATTATAAATGCCCCCCTGTTTTTAGATCCTCACATTCAAATCGCCACTCTGATTCTGATTCAGTTTCCACCATACAAGAATTGTAATAGTCATTGGCATCAACATCTGTCCCAAAGCCATACTCGTAAGATGCTTTGCTCATTGCTTCATCTATTTTGGTGTCAATATCCGTTCTTGTATCTAGGTAATCGTGTATTGTTTCTGTTGTTAGTGTATCTGGCACATCAATTTCTATCTC
>TARA_R100000278_G_scaffold2516_1_pt1 | contig 19976 bp, 19 predicted proteins | sample TARA_R100000278 | Tara Oceans TARA_R100000278 (sample SAMEA2620755) | marine metagenome | biome: marine biome (ENVO:00000447); feature: deep chlorophyll maximum layer (ENVO:xxxxxxxx); material: "saline water (ENVO:00002010), including plankton (ENVO:xxxxxxxx)" | depth 66 m | reverse complement strand
AGTAGTATTACTGTTGCAGATGGAAGTAGCTCTACTGCAATATCTTTAGGAAATACAATTACATTTAGTGGTACTTCAAACGAAGTAACTGTTGGAGAAAGCTCTGGAACAATAACTATTGGTTTACCAGATGATGTTGTTATTGCTAACAGTCTTGTAGTAAACGGAACTACAACTACAATAGACACTCAAAATTTAATAGTAGAAGACCCTTTAATTAAACTAGCAAAAGCTAACAATGCTGCAGATTCTGTAGACATTGGTTTTTATGGCTTGTACGATACAAGCGGAACTGATAAATATGCAGGTTTATTTAGAGATGCTAATGATAGTGGTAAGTTTAAATTATTTAAAGATTTACAAGATGAACCTACAACAACAGTTGATGTTTCTGGTACAGGATATGCAAAAGCAACGCTTGTTGCAGATTTAGAAGGTAATGTAACTGGTAATGCTTCAGGTAATGCAGGAACAGCAACTGCTTTAGCAACTGGTAGAGATATAAGTTTAACAGGAGATGTTACTGGTACAACTAATACTGTATTTGACGGAACAGGAAATGTAAGCATTGCTGCTAGTATTGCTAATGATAGTGTAGATTTAGGAACACATACTACTGGTAATTATGTAGCTACATTGACTGCAGGTAATTTAATTGATTTACAAAATAATAGTGGAGAAGGAGCTACGCCAACTATAGATGTAGATTTATCTGAACTTTCAACATCTACATCAGACGGAGACGGAGATTTCTTTGCAGTAGTAGATAGTTCTAATGCTCAGAAAAAACTTACAAAAGGTAATATTAATTTATCTGGTTTTAATAATGATTCAGGATTTACTTCTAATGCTGGTACAGTTACTTCTATAACAGTTACTGGTGGTGATGGATTAACAGGCGGTGGTTCTGCTATTACAAGTTCAGGTTCAGTAACACTTGCAGTAGGTTCAAGTAGTTTGGCTGTAAGTTCTAATGCAGTAGACATAGCCTATAGTGCACTTTCTGCTATATCTGATGATATAGCAACAAGTGACCATATAATATTTTTTGATGCATCAAATTCTAATGCTGTTCAAATAGGAACAGTAAGTGATTTACCTTTTACAAATACTTCTGGTACAGTTACTAATGTAGTAGCTGGTGCTGGTCTTACAGGTGGCGGAACTACTTCAGCAACACTAGATGTTGGTGCTGGCACCGGTATAAGTGTTGCAACTAATTCAGTAAGCACTAACGATTCAGAAATTGTACACGATAATTTAAGTGGTTTTGTAGCCAATGAACACATAGACCATAGCGGAGTTTCTATTACAGCAGGTAATGGTTTAACTGGTGGTGGAACTATTGCATCAACAAGAACTTTAGCAGTTGGAGCAGGAGATGGTATTGCAGTAAATGCAAACGATGTAGAGGTAGATTTTTCTGGCTTAAGTATATTAAATACAGATTCAGAACCTTTGACCAGTCAAGATACGGTTGTAGTTTACAATCAAAGTGCAGATGCTATAGTTCAATTATCAGTTGATGATATTGGTGGTGGCACAATTACTTCTGCCACTAATATGTCAAATAACAGAATTTTGACTGCATCAGGAAGCACAACTATTAATGGAGAAGCCAACTTCACTATAGATGGAACAAGTTTGCAATTAGGCGATAGTAAAATTTTAAGTCTTGGTAATTCTGATGATTTACAGATACATCATACACCTAATCACAACTATATAGACATAAATAATGGCAATCTTTATTTTAGAGATGATGCAGATAATAATATTTTAATTGTTTATAGAGAAGGTGGTGGAATACAACTATCTGAAGGGGATTTAAAAATACCTGCAACTTCTAAACTTTACTTAGATGGTGGTAGCGGAACTTATGTTCACGAACTATCTGACAATGTTATAGAATTTAGAACTGACAACAATCCACAATTAAAAATAGATAATAGTGCAGGTGTTATTGTTAATGATGGTTCTTATTCTTCTTTTGATTTTAGAGTAGAGTCTAATAATAATACTCATATGTTATTCGTAGATAGTGGTAATGATAAAGTCGGTTTAGGAACTTCATCGCCTGATACAACTTTAGATATTACTTCAGCAGGTGCTAATGGAATGGTTATCAACACAGATACTAACGATACAAGTAATTCTGGAAGAATATTTTTTAGAAATAGTAGTGGTAGCTATTCTATGTATAAGGTTGGTGGATATTTAAGAGTGAATAGTGGTGCTACTGCAGGCTCTTCAAGTGGTGGTACAAATTTAATTTCTATTGGTTCTAATGTCGGAATAGGAACTACAACACCTTCAGAAAAGTTAGAAGTATCAGGTAAAATATTAGCTACTGGTGGACAAGTTAGAGCAGGTTCATACTTAGAGGGTTTTCCAAGTTTTAGTTTTGCTAATGATACTGATACAGGAATGTTTAGTGATACTGCAAATCAATTAGAATTTTCTACTGGTGGTAGTTCAAGATTAACTATTGACTCATCAGGTAATGTCGGTATAGGCACTTCATCACCAGCACAAAAACTACACATTGAAGGAAATATTTGTAGACTTGACAAAGTAGGAACTGATGGTGGTTACTACTTATACGATAGTTCAAATAATTTTAGATTTGCTTTGTTTGATAACAATAGTCAAACTCAATTATATGCAGACGGAAATGGTTCAACAGCAGTAATGACATTTGATAGTGGCGATGTAAGCGTTACTGGAAAATTGCAATTACCAGCAAGTCATAGTGCAGATAAAATTGTAATGTATAGTGGTGGTAATGAAAAGATTGGTACAGAAGCAAATACATTATTGTTTACTGCTGCTAATCATGTATTTCATAATACAAGTAATGCTGATATGATGAAAATTACAGCAAGTGGTGTATTTGTAGATGATATATCAGGTTTATCAAATGGTACAAATAAATTAGTATTAGATGATGACACAAATTCAGCAACTGCAAATGGTGTATCATTAACTGGTGTAAATCATATTTATATATGCCCTGATGAAACTAACAATGGGGTTGGAGAAGTAAGAATTATTAAAGGTACTGATAATGATTTAGATAGTGGAACAGCAGCAGAACTAGCAAGATTTGATAATAGTGGTAATTTAGATTTTACCAGACTTAGTTCTACTCAAACAAGATATGTTCATTTACCAAGAGCTGGTGGTATTACTTTTTATGGAGATAGAAGTACACATCATGGAATTTTTTCAAGAGATGACAGCAATTCTTCTGCAGATGATTTATTAATCTCATCATATGGTGCAGTTTATATTGATTTAGATTCTAATAATAACAATACAAGTAATGCACATTTTGAAATAGGTAAACATAATACAGCAAATGACCCAATCTTTATGGTAGATGGAGAAACTGGACACGTAGGAATTAATGAAAATTCATTAGACGCAGATTTACATATTACTGGTAGTCCAGTAGTATTAAAATTAGAAAGACCTGGTCAAAGGGCTATGAGAATGGGTACACCTGACAATAGTTCATTATTTATTTTTGCAGATTCAGATGATTTAAAATCAAACCAAAGAATGGTTATTGATAATTCAGGGCAGGTTGGCATAGGAACTACATCGCCTGATGCTAATTTAGTAGTGGCTTCATCCTCAGGTGCAACAATAAAATTACAAGATACTGGTTCTCATGCTTTCAGTTTAGTGTGTGAGAATAATTCTAATTTTTTAAACTTTAAAGAAGGAAGTGGAACTTCCATACTTTCTATAGACGGTAATAATCAAAGATTAGGTATTGGACATACATCACCACAAAAACATTTAGACATCACAAAAACTGGTACTGCAACTTTTATGATGAAAGGTACTGGAACTGATAATTACGCAGGGAGTCAATTAAGTCTATTTGCAGGAACTACAAGTAATGTATTTAATTCTGTAATGTTTGCTATGGATAGAAGAACTGATGGTGTTGGTGGTATCTATTTACAAAGAAGAGATAGTTCTCATGACTTTAAAGGAACTTTATTTCAATATTTAGATGTTTCAGGTTGGACTTTTAGCACAGCATCAAGCACTACAGCTACAAGCACTAATGAAAGAATGATAATAGACCCATCAGGAGATGTAAAAATAAATGAATCTCTTGGTATTGGAGTTGCTGCAAGTAGCACAACAGGAAGATTAGATTGTAGTAATGATGTTGTTGCTTTTGCTTCATCTGACAAAAGATTAAAAGAAAACATAAAACCATTGGATAATGCACTTGATAAAATCAATAAAATTAATGGTGTAGAGTTTGACTGGAAAAAACTTACAGAAAAAGAAAAAGAAACTATTCATGGCAACACAGGACACGATGTAGGTGTTATAGCACAAGAAATAGAAGAAGTCTTACCTGAAGTAGTTACTACAAGAGATAATGGATATAAAGCAGTTAAATATGAAAAAATTGTGCCTTTGTTAATAGAGGCAATAAAAGAACAACAACAACAAATAGAGGAATTGAAAAATGGCTAAAGTAATCGCAGAAAAAACACAAGAAGCAGTTGATTCACCTAAAATGGTAGAAATCAAGCATATAAGAACTATGCAAGATGCTTCAGGTAATGATGTAGAAGTGGTAGATTGGACTGATGTGAAATCAGTAGACCAAGCTATAACAGATTGTGAAGTACATAAAGCTAATCTACAAGCACAACTTACTGAGTGTGAAGCAGAATTAGCAGACTTCATAGCAATAAGAGATGCTGAATAATGGCAGGTCCAGCAGTAGGAACAAGTAATGTAGGTATGAGGGCAATTGGTAGTGCTCTTGGAGAAGCTACAAATGTAAATGAAACTTCTAATTTAAGTTTAGCAAGTTTATGTGGTGGTACAGATGGAAGCATTACAAATACATTTCCAAGTAATGATGATAGCGGACCAGCAGATACATTTAATAGATTAGGTGGTACAAACAACCCTATACAAAGTACGCAGATAGATAATCCAGATGCAACTTTATTAAACAATATAGGTAGTGCACCATATCACATGAGTCACACTTTTGGTGGGCAACATGCTGACCTAAGTGGTGGTGGTGGACCAGGTAGATAATAATGATTTATAGAGATAAAAAACTTGACATAAGCGACAATAAATTACTATTTTATAGCGGTGAGGTATATACGGACTATACTAATAGTATTTTTACTTACTTTAACAGGAGAAACCATGAGCGTAAATAGTAATCAAATAAAAGATTTAATTAAAGATGTTTGCGTTCAGATGGGAGAAAAATATGCAAAACAAGAGGCATTGGATATCGTCTATGCTACAGGACTTGTGGAAAGCAAGTATGAGTATATCGAACAAATTGGTACAGGTCCTGCGAAATCTTTCTGGCAAGTTGAACCAGAGACTGCAGTGGATAACTGTAGAAATTTTATATCAAAGCGTCCAGAACTTTTGCAAGTTTGTTCTGATATCCTTGGGATTGACCCTTATTATTTTATTGACGCTCAGCCTGATGATTGGGATTGGATTCTGCGTACTAATATTGCAGCTGGTATTTTACATTGCAGAATTAAGTACTGGAGAGTCCCAGAGCCAATCGAAAAGGGTGAAGAGGGTTTAGCAAAATATTGGAAAGAACATTACAATACAGCAGAGGGCGCTGGAACAATAGAACATTTTTTAAGTTTAGTACAAGGTAAATTATAATGAGTACATATACAAGATTATTAAATTTGTTAGAAGCTGATAGAAAAGCTGCTGTCTCTAAAGCTGGTTTTGCTTTAGGTAAAGAGTCTATAGAAGAAGCTCAAGAGTTAGCATCTAAAGAAGCTGAAATTCAAAAAGAAATAAGAAGAATAGAAAGAGAGAATAGAAAAAGAAGTAGTAGAAAAGGACTTGGTGGATTATTAGGAGGAGCATTAGGCTTTGCTTTAGCTGGTCCTTTAGGTATTGGTACTGGTTTAGCCTCAGGTTTAGGTTCTTTAGTAGGAACAAGAGCTGCAGGAGCTAGAAATAGAGTTGAAGGTATAGACCCAAATTTAACTCTAGATGAAAACGCATCGTTTTTTAAAGGACAAAGAGAAAACATAGAAAACGTAGTTGACGACATCAATGCTCAATTAGATGAGCAAAGTAGAAATGAATTAACTACTGACATACTTTCTTCTATTGCTACTGGAGCTACTGGTAGAAGATTTGGACAAGGAGAACTAGGAAAGAAAATAACAGGAAGAGCTAGTAATATATTTGAATCTATTACAGGCAGAGAAAGTTTAGATTTAGGAAAGAAAATATCTGGATTAACTGACAGAGCTGGTCAGAGATTTGAAAACTTGTTTGGTGGCAGAGGTTTTGTAACTGACGCACAAACTGCAGGAGGAATATTTGCAGATAGGGTTGAACAAGCAACTAGAGATATGTCTATTGGTTTAGACAGAGGTTTGTTGTTTGATAGACCAGATATGCTTGCTGAAGAAGCTTTAGCTGACAGGTTTGCTCTGCAAAGTCCTTCAGTTGTAGCAACAGATAATATTATGCTTCCTGGAATTCCCACAAGTAATTATCAAGATGCAATTAGAAATATAAATCAAGCTAATCTTGCTTCTCTTATATCTTTGTATGGAGGTCAATTAGAAGGTTTGAATTCTCCTTTAATGGCAATGCCTTCGCAAGCAAATACACGAATGTTACAACAATTTTATGATGGATTTTAATGATGACTATAAATGAATTATTACAACAATTAGGAATATCAGGACTTGATGCTGTTTCAAACTTTCAGCAACAATTTGCTGGAGATGTTGATTTAAATAGATTTGGTAGATTTTTACCACAATTTAATCAAGGATTGTTTCAACAAGCTTTTGAAGCAGGAACAAGTGATATAGCTGGACAAAGAGCTTTAGCCGCTCAAGATTTTCAAGCAGGATTACAAGGTAATCTATTTGCTGGTCAAACAGGACTAATGGGACAACAGCCAGTTGCTACTGGTTTTTCTGGCTCAGGAGCTCAACAAAGACAAATGCAAAATTTAAGACGAGGAGCTCAACAAGCTTTTGATGCAGATATATATGGAATGAATCGTCAACGTCAAGATGCCGAAAGACAATTTGCTGGACAAGAACAAGATTTGTTTGCAGCACTGCAACAAAATATTTTAGGATTTCAAGGAGATACTAGACAAGCAATTTTAAATCTTTTAAGATTAGACACTACAGGAAATCAATCTACACCAAGACCTCCTATAGCACCACCAACAGCACCAATGCCAGTGCCTGCTGGAATGCAAGGAATGCAAGATAATTTACAAGATAATCTTGGTGAATTTAATAATGTAAATTTTGGTGATTTTGATTACGAATCTTATTATGATAATTTATTTAAATCTATGAATCAAGGAATGATATAATGGCTATAAATTACAGAAACATACAGAATCCTCAGAGCGAACAACTAGGATATTTAAAATTAATTAATGACTTAATTTCTACTAGTCAAAAAGAAAAAGACGCTCAAAGAAAATTTGAACAAACACAAGATGCAAACGCAAGAAGAGAACTTAGAGCGGACCAAGCAGATTACTTTAATGCTTATGCTAATTATAATACAGCTATGAATTTAGGTAAATATGATGAAGCAGAAGGATTTTTAAATATCATGTATACTTTTGAAGATACACCAGTAAAATTTGCCAAACCTATGGAAGAACTTAATGAAGATTTTTTAAGTAGAAAATCAGATGGTGCTAATCAACGACTAAATTTAAACTTTTTTAAATCTAGAAATAGACAAGAAATTGAAATAGGTGGTAAATATTTAATGGATAATATGGATAAGTTACAACCTCATATATTAAAAGAATATAATCAATTTGTAGCAAGTCCTGTATACAACAATTCACCTGTATATGAGTTTGCAAGAGCTAATTTTCCTTTAGATGTAAACTTATATAACCAAACTGTAGGACCTTATTCTAGTATAGAAGAATTTGAGTTTAGAAAACCAGAAGAGTTCAAAAAATATTTGGAGGCTATGCAACTTACAACAGTAATTCCAGAAGGTACAAAACCACAAGATGCTATTAATTTAGTAAAAAAAGAAGTAGCAACAAAAATTTTACCTAGATTGCAAGAAGAAAAGTTTGATACTTTTCAAGCTTCAGGAGGAAATATACAGTCAGCTTTTGAAAGTGGAAACTATAGAACAAAAGAAAACATTGTTAAAAGCGTGAAAGGTCAAGTGGCTAGTGAGTTTCTTTCAAAAAACCCTAATTTTGCTAACCTCGATGAGGAACAACAAAAAAACCTTATAGAATCAGAAATGTCTTCAAGATTTGGAAAAGCATATGATGAATATGCAGGCATAAAAAAAGAGCAAGAATTACAAGGAGAAAATCTACAAAGTTTATCTAAAAAAAGAAATGAATTACAACTTAAAAAAGAACAGTTACAAAAACCTTTAAGACAAGGGTTCCAGGTTGTTCAACCTGACAGATTCTACAGACAATTTGGAGGTAGAATTGAAGGAAAAATGGGAAGAGAAGTATTTGATGTTCCAGGTCAACAACTTTTAGACGAAAGAGCAAAAGAACTATCAGACGTAGAAGCAGAGTTAAGACAAATAGATAACAACATACAGATAGTTAGAGCCCGAAATATATAATATATGTCAACTCCGTACTTAGATTCAATCTTATCTGGTCAAAGTACTTTTGGTACTAAAACTTATGAAGATGATAGACAAGACTTTTGGGATAATATTTTACCTGGTATCGTAAAAGACGCATACAATCGTTCTATTACTGGTATGGCTCAATCAATGTATACTGGCGAACAAAGATTCAATATGCCAGATTACAATCCAACCATAGCTCAAGATTTTGGAGCAACTGCTCTTTCTTTTCTTATGCCTGCGGATTTAGCAGTCACTTTTGTTCCAGGAGCAGCAGCTTCTAGACTTGCAACAAGAAAACTTTTACAACCTGGTCCAAACTCTCCTCTAAATAGAACATCAAAAATGCTACAAAAAAGAGCTAATATGGACAAAAAAGTAGCAGACAAAGTGGTACAAGATGTCTTTAAGTATGGAGCTTTTAACTCAGCTTCTATTGGTGCATATGATGGATTTTATTCAGCTGCAAAAGCTGGTAGTGATGAGATATTAAAACAAGGTATTGACCTTTCAGAACTAGAAGATAAAAGCGATGTAGAAATACTAAAAATTATTGGTAAAGAAGGTATGAAAGGATTATTTAAGGGAGCCAGTCTAGGTCAAATATCTGCTGTTGCAAGAGCTATGAGATGGACTGGAGGATATGGAGCATTACCTCTTGTTGGTAAATTTAAGGATACAACTGCTGGTGGTTTTTTAAATGAAGCTGTAGCATTCGGAGCAGCAGCTCCATTATTTGATGGTAGACTACCAAAAGGTCAAGATTTTATTTTAGCAGGAGCTACATTTGCAGCATTAAGAACTGCACCAGCTGCTAAAAAAGTATTTACTTCATTTGGTGAAACTGTAAGAAAACCTATAAGAGATAGAACTTTATCTGAAGGTCCAATAACTTTTGATGTTACTTTACCAGATGGAAGCACTATTAAACAAACTTTAGATACTACAGATAAAGTAGCAGAGTTTGGAGCAAAGTCAATTACAGAAGGAGCTATGGATGAACTTAGAAGAACTACTTTCAATCCAGTATTAGGTGCAGACTATATAGGTTTAAGAAAACAAATAGGTGAAGCTTTAGGAAATGACCAGGTTGTATTTTTTCCAGAAGGCAAAGTACCAGATAAAGTAAAAGCTCTTTTAGATAATGATGTTTTAGAAAAAATAACTAAAACAACTAAATTAAGAGCAACTAGGTTAGTTCCACAACAAGTGCCAAATCCAAAAGGAGTTGGAACAGTGAGAGCTTTTGCTGAAGATGTAACAGGAGATGTTTCTTTAGGTGGTTTAAATTCAATAAAAGTTGATGATTTTGTAAGAGACGCATCAGGTAAATTTACAGGAGAAATAAGAATTAGAGCTGGTAGTGAAACTTTTTTTAAGTTGGACGCTAGTAATACTGAAAAGTTTTTTAAACATTACACATCTAGCGCTAGTGTTCAAAAACAATTTTTAAGAGCAAACAACAAAAAAACAGTTGAACAATTAAATGATGCTGTATTAGTATCTAGAGCAAAAAATACTCCAGAATCTGATTTAAATATAGCTATTGCCAATGCAGAGGTTTCATTATATGGTCCAAACAGAGTTATGGAAGGAGCAAGAAAAGCTGGTAATTTTCCAGAAAATGCTGTTGGTTTAGATGTAAGTAAACTAAATGGAGCAGAAAAAGCTATATTAAATAAACAAATAAGTGCACAACAAAGATATAATGATGTATTTGAAAAACTTAGTGACATAGATAAAAAGAATTTAACTTTACAATTAGATAGACAAGGATTTTTTAGTGTATCTAAATCAAAAGATGAAGCTATAAGTCCTATAGGCGCAGTGTTAAATTCATTAAAGTCAGGTAGCAGTCAGGTCAGAACTCCTCAAGCTAAAAAACTTTTAAGATATTTAGATGTTGTTGATGGAGAAATAACAGTTTTACAGGGTGAAAGACTTACAGAACTAGCTGAGGCTTTAGATTTAGATGAAATGGCAAACTTTAGAGCTAAGTTAAAAACTACAACTTTAAAAGTAAATCAAACTTGGAATGATTATATTAGAGGAGTTGTAAGAGATAAAGGACAATTAAAAAAGTCTTTTTATAGATTAGAAAAAGATTTACAAGATGAAAAATTTTATAGCAAAGTTCAGAAAAAAATTGAGACAACTAAAGGACCTGAGCAAGCGTTTCATCAAAAAAGATTAGACTCTATTAATGCTTTGAAAGGCGGTGGACAATTTGTTAGTCCTGGAAGAACTTTAGCTAGAGCAGAAGAGTTAGCAAGAAAATTACCTGGAGTTGAAAGATTAGGTTTGTTACCAAGATTATACTTAGAAGCAAGAGACGCTGGTATTCCTGTTGCTCCTTATGTTTCTAACTTCTTTCCTAAGAAAATGAAAAAAGACTTGATAGATAGTTTATTTAGACAAGAAAAATCTATTAAAGAACTTGTTGAAAATACTGAGGGCTTAGGTAAAGTAGTATACAATAATATAGATTCAGGTAGTTTAAATGAAAATCAAATAAAATCACTTAACAATGTTATAACTTCTTATTTAGAAACATTAAAGGCTAATTTAGGTTCTAAAGCTGGAAACTTAAGTAAACAAGAATTGTTAGACGAGGCTTTTTTAAGAATGCATCAGCAAGCAAAAAATTTATTACCAGGCGCTAGTGATGTAGATATATATAATGCTATAAGAGTTGGTGCTTTTAATAGAACTTTAAAACCTTATGCCTCTTTAGAAAGAAGAAGAAGAACTGCTATAGAAAAATTAGAGGATATAGATTTTGTTGATGTAGCAGAAGAAGTAGTAAAAGACGCAGAGTTTAGAAAAGCTGCTGGTACAGCTCTTGGAGATATTTCAGATAGTCTTATTGATACTGATGCTCTAGTTGTTTTATCAGATTACATTGTTGGAGCTAGTAAAAGACAAATTCTTGGTGGTACTTTTGGTAGAAGAGGTGAAGTATTAGATAAACTTATATCCTTAATACCTGAAGATGCTGCTTTGTCAGGTAGATTAAGACTAGGAGATACACCATTTTTTAGTGCTCCTCAAACAGAAAGACAAGCTGTACAATTAATTAGAGATGTTATAACAGGAGATATATCTAATAATGCATCAACTGCAGCAGATGTTTTTAGAAAAGCAGCTAACCTAGAAATGATTACAAAAATTAATTTAGGGTTTGCTACTATTCCTAATTTAACACAGACTGCTATATCTACAGCTGTAGAAGCAGGATGGTGGAGAACAATCAAAGCTGTTCATAGACTAGCAACAGATAGAGAATTTAGAAAAAAAGTAACATCTTATACTACACTACAAACATTAGTTGATGATATGATTGGAGTAGACCCAGGCACACAAACTATAGCAGCAGTTGAAGCTAGAAGCCAAGGTATAACTAAACAATTTTTATCTTTTTTCCATAAAAACAACCCTGACCGTATTGGTACAGCATTAGGAGTGACAGATAAAATATCTCAATTTAGTAAAGTAAATAGAATGAATCAAATGATTGCTGGTGCTACATCTCAAATACTTATAGAAGATTTAAGAGCTTTAGCAAGAGGTAAAAAAGGTAGTGGTGGTTTTTCATTTTTGGATGCAATTGCACCAGAGAAAAGAAAAAGATATGCCAAGAATAGATTACAAGCTTTAGGTTTTAATATGGATAGAGTTTTAGAGGACGGGTTTTTAGCAAGTCAATATGGTCAAAGAGAAGTAGCAAGAGTTATGAATAAATTTTCTAGAGATACTCAGCTACAAAGAAGTATACAAAAAGATAATATATTATTTAATCATCCTGACTTTAAACCCTTTTTACTATTTAAAAGATTTGGATATAGACAGGCGCAGTTTACAAAAGATTTAATTAAAAGAGAGTGGCTAAATGGAAATGTCATGCCGGTATTAGGATTGGGAGCTGCAGGATTTGGAGGTTCTTTTTTTGTACAACCATTTAAAGAAGCAATATCTGGTATATTAGGTGGAGATGTAAAATTTATAGATGGAGACCTAACTAATGGAGAGTTTGCTACAAAGATATCAAAACAATTTAACCAAAGAAATAAAAGAGTTAGATGGTTAAGAGATGGATTAAAAGGTGGTATCACAGGTGAGCAATGGTTAGATGGGTTAGGTTCTATAGGTGCTTTCGGTATGTTTGGTGATATTATATCTAGTGATAACAGGTGGTCTACAATTAAGTTTATAGCAACTCCAGTGTTTTTCTCTGATTTCAATAGAGCTTTATCAGCCCTTGAAACAACTCTAGCAAAGAGTGAAACGTTTTATCCAAGCTTGTACGAACCTGCTGTAGCTGGATTCAAAAGACTAGCACCTGTTTTTGGAGGTGTTGTCACGCAAGCTTCTAGAAGACTTGAAACTCCAAAGATGGAGATAGATAGATTAAAACAAAGAAGAAAAGAAACCATTGAAGCTGCACTAGATTCTATGGGTGTTGGTAAACCTGCTTTTGATTTAATAGATGATTTTAACAAGAGTATTGGTTATATAGACCCATCGTTGTATATAGGATTTGATGACGTTAGTATTTGGAAGCTATATGAAAGAGTGGCTAAAAAACAAAAAAGATTAGAGGAAGAATATCAAACATTAGAAGATAAGATGTTTGAAGATTTATTATAACAGGAGATAACAATGAGAGATATGGATAAAATGACTTTGAACGAAATGTTTGGAGAAAAGAGCGCAGCTTTTGGAGAAGGAGCCAGAAGGCTAACAGAAGACGAGCTGTTTACAATGGCTGGATTTTTACTTCCAGCAGGAAGAATTAAAGCTTTAAAACAAGCAGGAAGTAGAGGAGTCAAGGTTGTAAGAGATTTAATTGACGAACTTATGGGCAAAGGTAAAAAAGTCTCAGGAGAAGTTCCTGTAGCCAAAGACCCTTTTGACCTCTTGCCTAAAAAACAAGACCCAGGTTTAACTATGAAAGATATTCTGCAAGGAAACCAGAGAGCTATGGATGTCCCAGCTTTTGAAAGAGAAGCTTTAGGTCTTACTAAAAGGGTTAGAATACCAGGAAGAAAACAAAACGTAGAGACTGGAGCTAAATCTGTTAATGAGATGTTAAGAATAGAAGCACCTAAGACTGGCTCTGAGATGTTACCATCTATTCAAAGGCAAATGGTTCCTAGAACTTTTCAGCAAAGACAAGATGCTTTTATAGATGATTTACTTAACAGAGTCTATGGAACTCCTTCACCAAGAAGTATGAATCCAAAGGCTGCAGAAATTTTTGAAGACAATCTGTATGCACTAAGAAATAGAGTAAATCGTGCTAGTACAATAGGTACACCTACTATAGAACAATCTTTAGATGACTTTCGAAGAGCAGGACAAGCATTTAGAAGAAGTAATAGAGTTAGTCCTCAACAAAGAGTAACAAAAGAAATAGAGAGAAATAGAAATATGATAAAAAATATAGGCGATTCTATAGGTAAAGACACAGGCAAGGGATACAAAGAAGTGGACATACAAGATTTAATTGATTTTTTATCGGGGAAGAATTAGTATGGATAAGTTAGATTTTTTAAAAAACCAAGTAAAACAAAAAGAAGAAGACATAACTCTAAGAGGTATGTTTAAATCTATGATGAGTCAACTAAATCAATATGCTGTTGATGAAGAGTCTGGTAAACTTAGTTCTTCTTTATTAGGTGACTTAGCTATAACAGCTATGCCTGGAGTAGGACTAGCAGGAACTATAGGTAGAAAGCCTTTTACAAAACTACTTCCTTCTTTAACTAGAAAGATAGGAGGAACTCAAAAGGCTTGGAAAGAAACATTTGGTAGAGAAACATTAGACGAGTTTGACAAAAATCAAGGATTCTTCTTTAACAATGTTAGACTATTTGAAAGAGGACTACCAGAAACAGATGTTAGATATCCTTTAGCTAAAAAGGCACACGACTTCTATTATAATGTTATAAAGAAATAATTAGAATGGTACATCATCTATTGGCTTCGCCACACTTAGCTCAGCTTCTTCCACAGTATCATATATGGTGCAACAATCTGGTGAGAATCCAACCGTTGCTTTTCCAGTTGAACCATATCTATTTTTAGCAACAACTATATCTAAACCAAACCTACCATGCTTTGCACTTTCAAAGTCTACAGTCCAAGGATAGTGTGTAAATGCTACAATCTCTGCATCTTGTTCTAGATTACCAGATTCAGCAAGGTCACTAAGTTTAGGTATTCTTTCTGTTCTATATTCTATGTTACGATTAAGTTGTGAAACTAAGATTACTGAAATCTCTTCTGATTTACACAACCATTTATATCTTCTTGATGTATCACCTATCTTCAATCTTAAATCTCTATTATCATTCTTTGGATATTCTATTAAACCAATGTGGTCATCAATAACTACATCAGGTTTAATCTTACGTATTTCTCTAAATGTACTATCAATAGTACTTATGTTGTCATACATAAATAGTTTGTCAGTATACTTTTCTTTAATAATTTTTAAACTATTATCAATCATTTCTTTATTAGTGACTGCATTATGTCTTAGTGCATGATATGTAATACCTTCTGATTCCATAGCAATAAACTTTTTCATCATCTCAGTATTAGGCATTTCTCTATTAAACATAATAACCTTTTTGCCAGACAACACAAGATTTCTGGCTATATTGGCAACGGTAGTAGTTTTAGCATTTCCAGGTCGCCCAGCAAAAATGGTTATTTCCCCTTTCGTCATACCGGATATAATATTATCAAGAGCACCGAACCCAGTCTTGGTAAGTTGTCTTCCATTGAAAATAGAATCCTTTGTATCATTTAACAAAGCATCTAAATCAAAAGTTTGTGTAGGGTCTAAGTTTAATAAATTACCAGTGGTTTCATATAATTGTTCTAGTATAGCATGAACTCCAGATGATGAATCTTTAGCATCAACAGCAACTTTGTAAGATTGTTTTACTATCTCTCTTTTCAACCAGTCCTCGTACACTTGCTTTGCATATACTTCTACATTAGCAGATGTAGGTATAGTCTCAGTCAATCCAGTAATATAGTAAGCTTCGTTTTTTACTTTAGCACAAACACTTACAGTATCCACTGCTATACCTTCTGAATCTAAGTCACACATGGCTTTCCATATAGTTTTGTTTTTAGTATTGTAAAAGTAATCATCATCTTGTATCCAAGACTTTGCTTTTATCAAAGCTTTACTATCTAACAGAACAGAACCTAGTACTGCTTTTTCTGACTCTATATTATGTATTGACACTGAATCTTGTGGAACCATTATTTATACTCCTTACAATCAGGAGCATCTATACAATCTCCTTTTACACATGGTATATTTTTGTAAAGACTTTGGTCTAAAAAGTTTTTCTCAAACTTAATACCTTTACCATCTTGTATCTCTACAGCCCATACCCTTTTACAATGAACACATCTGGTTGGTACTCTTGTTGTAGATATAAAATCTATGTTAGCTTGTTTAATGTTAAATCTTACATTTTGTTTATTGCTTTCATATTTATCTATAACTTCTTGGTCAAACCAATCGTCTGCATTATCTGGGTCGGTGCATTTAATATAATATCTATATGCTTCAAATCTAGCTCTATTAGAATCTAGATACTCCTGAGTCATATAATCTAAATCTGAATTTATTTTTTCTACCATTTATACCTCATCATTAAAAGTTCTTTGAATTAACTCTAGTAAATCTTTATATCTAATAGTTGCATATATTTCTCCTCTATCCTGCTTGATAAGTGTTATGTCACAACTTTTAGGTGGTAAAAGATATTGAGCTATATTTTTTCTCACTTTACACTGTACTTTCATCTCTTGTGAGATTTCAGGTGATAAAAGATACTCGATTACAATATCAACTTCAGAGTCTTGTCCCAGGCTTCTGCCATCACTACCCCAAGCTCTTGTAGCTGAAAAACCATAATCTTCAGCAACCTTTACACATTCTTTCTCAAATCTATTGCCTTTTGCTTTTTCTTTGTTTGCCATACCTATTCCTTATATTTTTTATAATTTTTTAAAAAAAACCTTACGAGAATGCCCCTACATGCGTTTAAAGTGTATTTTTCGATATAACTATCGACTTATGTGCGGTTCGTCCATATAGGGGCAATTATGAGCTTTATTTAGAAATATACCTATTTTTTAACTCAGAATACAGTTTTCTTAGCGAATATACTAATATTCTCTCTTCTCGCTTATCAAGATTGTATATTTCTTTATCTCCAACTATCCTTCTTTTGCAGTTCACCATTTGATTGGTGCCTATCTTGTATCCTGCTAAGTCTTGAAACTTAGACATGATAGCATTCCATCTACTAATATCCATTAGTCGCAGGTTTCACAAAATGAAGGACCCATAATAGAAGCAGCATTTTTTAGCACATCTTCTTTAGTTACAGGTTCAGAGTTTTCTATCTTATCAAACTGCTCTTGAAACTGAGTCTTCAGTTTATGTCTAAGTTCAATAGTAGTATTATCTTCATCGTCTTTTCTGAACAGCTCTAATATTTCTATTAGACCCATACATTCTTCTTTTTTTAGTTTTAATGTATAGTCTTCCATTAGAATGGTAACTCATCTTCTTTAATATTAACTACTGTATCTGACTTGAATACATTGAAGGCTATAGGAGATGTTCTCTTTTCTCCATCTCTGTTTGTCCATTCTTCTTGCTCTACTTTAATAGTAACTGGATTACCAGAAATATCTCCTTCTGTAATCATTGGTAGTTCAAACTTACCCTCTTCATTCTTAACTATTTCAAATCCACATGCTTCACAGAAAATCATATAACCTTTATTCTGACCAGCATTGTCTTTTAAGTTAGGATACTTCTTAGGGTCAGGTTGTTTGAATCTAAAGTAACCTTTTGACTTTACCTGACTACCTTTATACTCTGGGTGCTTATCAGCATTGATAGTATATACTGCTTCAAAGATATCTGCGAGAAACTCACCTTTAATTGTTATATCTTTTTTCACAGTTAATTTAGTCACTATCGCTTCATAAGTTCCATCAGCGATTTGTTTTTTTGTAGGAGAATCAGAAGCACTAGGGTCATAGTATGCCTTATTGCTATCTAAGTCTGCTATTAATGAATTTACATCACTCATTATTTACTCCCTTTTAGTTTTGACAACACTTTATCGTAGTTGTCCTTGTTTATCTTGCCAGACTCTAAAGCAGCTTGAACATTTGTTTGGTCATCATCTTTTAAATTTTTCATGACCTCTACTATCTTGTCATATTGCCACTCATCTAAAGTCTTATCTAAATATTGTTTACGATATACATCGTCTGCTACATTACATAGTCTGTTTACTGCTACTTTAAAAGCATCAGAGTTTGCTGCTTTCATATCATTGCCAAGGTCTACATAACCTCCGCCACTTCTAGATACTGCAATTCTATGTGCTGCTACAGAATCAAAACTACGAGGCACACCTTCGTCCATAACTTTTAGACGTCCATGTACTACAATAGCCTTGTCTCCAAGAGTTTCGTATTTAATTATCTCCCAAGACCAAATAGGATAATGTTTATTTAACTTAAATCTCATATAACCCTCATCTACATAGTCAAAACCATTTCTGCTTTTAACTACATCTTGAGGAGTAGGTTGTTCTGAAACCTTTTGATGCTTGCGTATTAATACATCGTCTTGAATTGCTTGGTCGTGCAATTGTTCCATATCAGATTGATACATATGTAATTCAGACATTTTACTCATTTATACTCCCATTGTTGTAAGGACATAGGTGTCTAACCTCACAATAAGATTGACACTTTCTACCGTCCCAAGTTTGTTCTGTTGTACATTTACTCGGCAAGTTACCAGTTTCTAATGCGTAAGTCAAGTCATTTTTTGCTTTTATGAATTTATTTTCAAGCACTTCATTATCATACTTAGGAACTTCAATAAGATAAATATTCTTATCTAGCCCAGTATTTCTAGCCGCTTGCAATCCACCATCTCTTAATGTAACTTGTATATACATTTTATCTACTTCATGTCCTTGTTTTTCTAATAAGTATCTGTACCAATTTACTTGCCAACCCCAATCTCCGAAGTCAGCCTTTTCTTCGTCTCTATACCAATGCTTAACTTTTTTTAGAGAACCTTTCTTTCCCCATTTACCAGACGTTTTATATCTTTCTCCACTAGGGTCATCAACATATTCAAATGTCATACCTAGTAGTTTAGCACATTTAAAAGAGCCAGTATTCTTGTAATCTATAAGAAGTTTTGTTTCTTTATCATACAAGTCTGCTATACCAGTAATATCAAACTCTTCTAGTGCCTCTTCTTTTAAGTGTCTGTTATCTTGCCCCTGCTCAAGTTTTAAGTGGTGTAGAGTACCTGCTAAAGAAAATGCTCTGTCTTGTGGGTCTATATAATAGTCTTTAGTCCTTTTCAAATAAGCCTCACAAGCCCCTACTAATAATTCAGTAGTAGATGGTTTTCTATTAGGGTCTCTTTCCTTAGACATTTCTAGTAGAGTAGGTAATGACATACCCATCAACTCTATATCTACTGCGCCCTTTTTAATATCCTCAAACGAGACTTTATCTCCATTTGGGTAAACGAAACCAACTGCTGGCATTAGTATTTCCTTTCACATATTCTTTAATTAACTCGTTAAGAACTTCTTTTATTGATAGTCCTTCTTTGATTGTTTTTGACTTGAACTTTATCCAAAGTTTTTTGTCAATAACAAATGATGTTTGATATCTATTTTTCATATTGAAATATAACATAATACTTTTATGTAGGTCAATATAAACTTTAAAACTTTATTTAGTAACATCTAACCATATTAATATGACTATAAATGTAACTAATACAACCATAGATATATGCATTATTCTCTCCTCTCTCTTAATTTACTTTCGTGATTTTCTCCAGTATTGTTATTAACTATTTCACTTACCCAACCTGCACCTGGTAGATATTTAGTTTCTATTCTATAACCTATCTCGTCTAGTTCTGCAGTAAGTTCAAGTATCATTTTATTAATTGCTATCGCTCTTTGAGACCTATATTTATTTAAGTCTCTTATTTCTTTTTTACTTCTATCTTTACCCATTTGTCCTCCTGGTTAAGTACATAGTATCCTAGATTATTATTAACTCTCTCTAGGTCTCGTATTAGTCTTCTCATTTTGTCGTTGAATATAATATTATTTGTATTCAAATGACCTTCGTTTTTTATAGACCAAGCATTATCTATTTTTTTTGTATTCATTTAACACCTACTTCCATCTAGTATTTTATCGTATTCATCTTTATTGCCCATG
>TARA_R100000278_G_scaffold3942_1_pt1 | contig 20039 bp, 18 predicted proteins | sample TARA_R100000278 | Tara Oceans TARA_R100000278 (sample SAMEA2620755) | marine metagenome | biome: marine biome (ENVO:00000447); feature: deep chlorophyll maximum layer (ENVO:xxxxxxxx); material: "saline water (ENVO:00002010), including plankton (ENVO:xxxxxxxx)" | depth 66 m | reverse complement strand
TAGTATCACACTTGAGAAGAGTTGACGGTAACAAAGGACACGAGAATGGCATTGAAGTAAACCTATCTCACTTGAGAGGTTCACAGAGTATTGCTCAACTGTCCGATTGTGTCTTAGCATTAGAAAGAAATCAGCAGTCTGACGATGGCGATGAGTCTCGTACTACAAAAGTCCGTGTGCTTAAATCAAGATACACTGGCGATGTTGGTATGGCAACACACTTGCTTTATGACTCTAATAGTGGTAGACTATCAGAGGTAGATATATCTGACATTAAAGTTGATGAAGATGAACACGGATTTTAATTATGGATTTAGTATTTGACATAGAGACAGACGATTTAAAAGCCACTAAGGTTTGGTGTATCGTTGCTCAAGATGTAGACACAAATGAAATATTTAAGTTTCCACCTAGTAAACTTGATGACGGTGTAAAACTTTTACAATCAGCAGATAGATTGATTGGTCATAATATTGTTGGCTTTGATATACCAATGATTAAAAAGTTTTTTGATGTAGACCTAACTAAGAAAGAACTTCTTGATACTTTAGTTTTATCAAGACTGTTTAACCCTACTCGTGAAGGTGGACATTCACTAGAAAAGTGGGGATACAAATTAGGATTTAAAAAGATTGAGTTTGAAGATTATAAAAACTATTCAGCAGACATGTTGAACTATTGTGTTCGTGATGTTCAACTCAATACTTTAGTTTACAAAGAACTTAAAAAAGAAGCCAGAGGTTTTTCCAAAGACTCAGTTTGTTTAGAACATTCTGTTTCTGATATAATGAAACAGCAAGAAGTAAATGGATTTAAGTTTGATGAAATGGGTGCTAATTTATTATTAGCAGAACTCAGAGAACAAATGCAATCTATTGAAGACGAAGTGCATAAAACATTTCAGCCTCGTTTGGTTGATGACAAGTTAGTCAGTCCTTATGTTAAGAAAGATGGTACTCTTTCTAAAAGAGGATTGACTGACGATGAATATGAAAGGTGTTTAAACACTTCCGATTATAGACCATTTATGAGACAGACTTTACAAGAGTTTAATCTTGGTAGTCGTAAACAGATTGGCGAATATCTGACTGACTTTGGTTGGAAGCCTGACAGATTTACACCTACCGGTCAACCTATTGTAGATGAGAAAACTTTATCAGAGATAACTCATATACATGAGGCTAATCTTATAGCTAGATTTTTATTACTGCAAAAAAGAATTGCACAGATAGAGTCTTGGTTAGAAGCATTACAAGATGATGGTAGAGTTCATGGCTTTGTCATTCCTAACGGTACGATTACTGGTAGAATGACTCATAGAAATCCTAACATGGCACAAGTTCCAAGTATCAGTAGTGAATACGGTAAGGAGTGTCGTGCTTGTTGGATTGTTGACGAAGGAAATAAATTAGTTGGTATTGATGCTAGTGGTCTTGAGATAAGAATGTTAGCACACTACATGGATGATAAGGAGTTTATAAATGAAATCATTAACGGAGACATACACACCTCTAATCAAAAACTTGCAGGACTTGAATCAAGAGATAAGGCAAAGACTTTCATCTATGCCCTCATGTACGGAGCAGGAGATGAAAAACTTGGCAAGGTGGTTGGAGGAAATACATCAGATGGCAAAAGAGCTAGACAATATTTCTTTGATAATAAACCAGAATTTAAATCTCTTAGAGATAGAGTGCAGAGAGCAGCAGCTAAGAAGTACCTCAAGGGTATAGACGGCAGAAAGCTTTACATTAGAAATAATCATGCTGCTTTGAATACTTTATTACAAGGAGCAGGTGCTATCGTTATGAAGAAAGCATTGTCTTTATTAGACAATAAACTAAAATTAAATACTATTGACTATAAGTTCGTTGCAAATATACATGACGAATGGCAAGTTGAAGTGAGGGAATCTCAAGCAGACTTTGTAGGACTTCGTGCAGTCGAGTCTATAATAGAAGCAGGAGAATATTTTAATCTTCGCTGTCCTTTAGATGGCGAATACAAAGTAGGAGACAACTGGAGTGAAACACACTAATATAAAACCTAAGAACGGAGACATTAGAGCAGATGGAAAAATGTATGATGGAACTACTTGGAGAAAGAGAGGTATTAACCATCATCTTAATGAAGAAGGTTTAGTGTTCTATAAAAGAAAGTTTAGAACTATCGAAGGATACTTACAGCAAGGTGGCAACTTATCTAAATTAGTTTTTGGTAAAATAAAGAAACCACAAGCTATTAGTAAGATTGCTAAGATGTTATACAACAAAGAAGAAAGTGGAGACATATATATTATAAGTAATCCATCTTGGAAAGGTTGGGTGAAAGTTGGTATGGCTATTGATTCTAAAGATAGATGCAACCAATATCAAACCTCTAGTCCTTTCAGAGATTATAAATTACATTACAGTAGATTCTTTAATGATAGAAAAGATGCTGAGAAAAAAGCACATAAGCTATTAAAGAAAAACTCTGAACAGAAAAAAGGAGAATGGTTTAAGATTAGCAAACAAGATGCTAAGAATATAATCGAAACAATATGAAAAATTTAGATAACTTAATAGAAGATATTTATTCTAAGCTTTCTGTCTTAGGAGAAGGAAAGCCTCTTGATGCTAGTGCTGAAGATATAGATGCTCTGGGAGAAAGGATTAAAGAGGTGCTACATCATTGGGCTAATCCTTCGCCAAGAAGTTCAGATATGTTAAGAATGTCTAATATTGGTAAACCTACTAGACAGTTATGGTATGATTTAAAATCAGAGAACGAGTCTACTGAGTCTTTACCTGCTCCAGTTTTTATTAAGTTTTTATATGGGCATATCTTAGAAGAAGTATTATTATTCTTAGTGAAGATTTCTGGACACGAAGTAGGTAATGAACAAAAAGAAGTATCCGTCTCCGGTATTAAAGGACACATGGACTGTACTATAGACGGAGAAGTAGTAGATATTAAGACTGCTTCAGGCTTTGCTTTCAAGAAATTTAAAGACGGTACATTAGCAGAGCAAGATACCTTCGGCTATCTTCCACAACTTGCAGGTTACGAAGAAGCTGAAGGTACAAAAAAAGGTGGCTTTCTAGCTATGAATAAAGAGACTGGAGAGTTAGCTTTATTTAGACCTTCTGAGTTTGATAAACCTAATATTAAAAAGAAAATAAGAGATGTTAAGAAAGCAATAAAGCTTGACAAACCACCTCAAAGATGTTATAATCCAGAACCAGAAGGTAGTTCTGGCAATATGAAACTTCCTAAAGAATGTGTATATTGCAGACATAAGTTTGAATGTCATTCAGATGCTAACGATGGATTAGGTTTAAGAGTATTTAAATACTCAAGAGGCTACACTTATTTAACACAAACACCAAGACCACCTAAAGTTATAGAGGTTACAAATGAATGGCAGAAAAGCAAAAAGAATCCGTAAACATGCAACTCAGTTGTTAATTAGGTGGATTAGGTCTATGACTCCTGATGGAGAAGATGCAACTAAAATTACTGCAAAAAATTTACAAGAGTTTTTACCTGAACAGACACATATATTTGCTAATAATAAATTTATGGTTAGTGCCTATACTCTCAGATGGTTTTATAAAAAAGTAAAAGAAAATCCAAACGCTACATTAGAGGAGATATTAAATGAGCAAACCTAAAACAATTAAAGATATAATAATGAAACAAGAAAGAGAAATAGAAATAGAAAAAGAAAGAGATATGGTAAATAACCCTAAACATTATAACACAGGAGAGATTGAATGTATAGATGCTATTGACTCTATGTTAACATCAGAAGAATTTATAGGATACTTACGAGGTAATTCTTTAAAGTATCGTTGGCGATTTAGATATAAAAACGGCACTGAAGATTTAAAGAAAGCAGAATGGTATGAAAAAAAACTATTAGAATTACTAGATAAAATAGAATATTACAGATAAGAATTATGGTAGAAGATAAAGTAGGACAAAAACCTTATTTAGGTATTGAGATAAATTACGAAAAAGAAAAAAAGTTAGACAAGTTTAGTTTAGATACATTAAGAGATAGATATTTCTGGGAGGAAGAAACACATGCACAAGAGGCTTTTGCTAGGGCTTCAGTATTTGCTGCCACCTTCAAGGGTGTTACAGATTATGAAATGGCTCAAAGATTGTATAACTACAGTTCCGATTGTTGGTTCATGTTTAGCACTCCTATACTTAGCAACGGGGGAACAACTCGTGGGCTACCTATTAGCTGTTTTCTCAATTATGTTCCCGATAGTCGTGATGGGTTATCTTCTCATTATGACGAAAATATTTGGTTGGCTAGTTCGGGGGGTGGCATTGGTGGATACTGGGGAGATATTAGGAGTAATGGTATTTCTACTTCTAGTGGGAGTCGTTCTACTGGAAGTATTCCATTCATCCATGTAGTTGATTCTCAGATGTTAGCCTTTAATCAAGGTGTGACTAGACGTGGTAGTTATGCTGCCTATATGGATATATCTCATCCAGAGATTGAAGAGTTCATAAATATGAGAAAAGAATCCGGTGGAGATATAAATAGAAAGTGTTTAAACTTACACAATGGTATTAACATCACGAATGATTTTCTTAAAGCTGTTAGAGATGATGCAGACTGGAGATTGATAGACCCTAAAACAAATGAAGCTGTTAAAACTATAAATGCTAGAGAACTATGGTGGCAGATTATTTATGCAAGAGCCGAAACAGGTGAGCCTTACATGATAAATATAGACAACTGTAATGATGCTTTACCTCAAGGACAAAAAGATTTAGGCTTAGAAATAAAACAAAGCAACTTATGTTCAGAGATAACTCTACCTACTAACGAAGAAAGAACAGCCGTATGTTGTTTGTCTAGTGTTAACTTAGAACATTATGATGAATGGTCTAAGGATGATTACTTTATAAAAGATTTAATAACTATGTTAGATAATGTTCTACAGCATTTTATTGAGAACGCTATTGACACATCACAACTAGGAGAATATAATGCAAACTTTAAAAGATTTAAAGGATATGTCAAAGATGGTAAAGAAGGATTTACAAAAGCTGCTTACTCGGCTTACAGAGAACGTTCTTTGGGATTGGGTGCGATGGGTTTTCATGCCTATCTACAATCAAATAAAATTCCGTTTGAAGGCATCCAAGCTACCGGATTTAATTATCAAGCATTTAAACACATTAAAAGTAAAGCTACGAAAGCTAGTCAGGAACTCGCTGATATTCGTGGTGAAGCACCTGATGTATCTGGTTCTGGGATGCGTAATGCTCATCTCCTTGCCGTTGCTCCTAACGCTAGTAGTAGTATTATATGTGCTGGTACGTCTCCCTCAGTAGAGCCTTACAGGGCAAATGTCTTTACTCACAAAACTTTATCAGGTAGCTATCAGGTAAAAAATAAATACTTGGAAAAAGTTTTAAAAAGTAAAGGATTAAAAGGAGAAGAACTTGACAACGTTTGGAAAGATATTGCCGGTAACAACGGCTCAGTACAACATCTTTCTATGTTAGATGATACGGAAAAAGAATTATTTAAAACTGCCAATGAGATAAATCAAATATGGATTATTGAACATGCTCATAAACGACAAGAGTTTCTCTGTCAGAGCCAATCAATAAATTTATTCTTTGTGTTGCCAAAAGCAACTGAAGAACAAAATGCCCATGATGAATATATGCAGTATGTAAATGATGTACACTGGTATGGGATGCACAAATTAAAATCATTATACTATTTTAGGTCTGATGCAGCTCGGTCAGCAGAGAATGTTAACATAAAAGTTCCACGAATAAAACTAGATGAAGTGGATTGTATAGCTTGTGAAGGATAACATGAAACCAAAACACGTAAAAAGATTTGAAGACTCTTTATCTTATCCAGAGTATACTGAAGAGGATAAAAAGAAAGGCATGAACAATAAGGACTTAGACTTTATGGCAGAAAAGCCTTTACTATGGGCAGTAATAGTTCCGTCTATTTTTGTAATTGGCATAGGCTTATTGCCTTTCATTACAATGCTAATCTTTTTCGACAAACCAGAATTTCTTAAACCATGAGGAGGGAATAATTATGAAATGTTGGCACTGTAATACAGAATTAATTTGGCATGGAGACCACGATATTAAAGAACATGAAGATTTTATTATGGAAACTAATTTAAGTTGTCCTAATTGTAACACTTTTGTTTTAGTTTATTTACCAAAGGAGAAAAATAATGAGCTTACTTAGTACTAGAGATTACTATAAACCGTTTGACAATCCATGGATGTTTGATTACTATGTATTACAAAATCAAATGCACTGGATGCCCGAATCTGTACCATTACATACAGACGTTAAAGATTGGCAAGAGTTGTCAGACAATGAAAAGAATTTATTAACACAAATATTCAGGTTGTTTACACAGTCTGATGTAGATGTCGGCTCTGGCTACATAGATAGATACATGAGAATATTTAGAAAGCCAGAAGCAAGAATGATGATGGGCTCGTTTGCTAACATGGAGTCTATTCATCAACATGCTTACAGTTTATTACTAGATACTGTCGGTATGCCTGAGATAGAATATAAAGCTTTTGCTGAATACGAAGAGATGTCTAACAAACATGATTACATTAGTAATTTAAAAACAACTAAAAGAGATAAAGAAAGTATCGCTAAAACTTTAGCAGTGTACTCAGCCTTTACTGAAGGACTACAACTATTTAGTAGTTTTGCAATCTTGTTAAACTTTCCAAGGTTTGGTAAAATGAAAGGTATGGGTCAAATAGTCACCTATTCTATTAGAGATGAGTCAATGCACGTTGAAGCCATGACCAAACTTTTTAGAGAGTTTATCCAAGAAAACTTAGAGATATGGACTGACAAGTTTAAAAAAGAATTATACGATATATGTAGACACATGGTAGAACTTGAAGATAAATTCTTGGACTTAGTGTTTGATATGGGAGACATACAAGGACTAACTAAGAAAGATATGTATGCGTATAATAGATATATAGCAGATAGAAGACTGCTACAACTAGGACTAAAAACAAACTTTGACCAGAGGGAAAATCCGTTAGGTTGGTTAGATGAAGTTATGGGAGTTGAACATCAAAACTTCTTTGAGGGTCGTGCTACTTCATACATGAAGGCAGGATTAAGAGGAAGACAAGACCAGATAACTTTCGCATCCATGGAGGAGAACAATGGCGAAGAAGAAAGAAGCTAATCTAATAAGTTTTAAAGTAGTACTTACTGCTAACAACGATATTGTCACGGAGTTAAGTATGCTACCTATGGAAGATGTAGATAAGGTATTTAAAACTAGAGATGAGAATGAAATAGTTAAAACTATCCTACAGGCAGGGCAAAAGAAATTTGCCACCTTACATAATTATTTTCAGAGTGAACTAGATTTTATAAAGTAGTTCTTATAGTGCTGTAATTGAAGCATACATTACTGTCATTGTTATCCAGAACAGGATACAGAGGACACAGAAATCCTCGCCATTGCCATTTCTCACTAGCTTTTTTTACCTCCGTAAGCATTGGTTAAAATTATTTTGAATCTGTTTTCTTTAGTTTGTCATAGCTTCTCATTCCGGCAATACCTAACATACCGGTTAGAAGTGGCATCATTACACCGGCATCAGCTTGTGGTATGTCAATACCAAAACCTTTTGCGATTGGTGAGATTAAAAAGTTAATAGCTAATCCGGCAACACAAACATAACCTGTTAATGGTCGCCATGAAGATTGAAACCAGTTGCCTTTCGCTTCTAGTTTATTTATTTCTACTTGTGCTAAATTAGCCTGATGGAATAATGTTTTTAGTTCATGGTCTAGTTGTGCTTGTAAGTCTTTATCCTTTACAAACTTACCAACTATATCGCTTACTGGCTTAATTAATTTATCAAACATCTTTTGCCTCCAATATTTTTCTAAGTTTTTCTGCCTTCTCTATAGCTGAGTCAGCATGTAAATCTTGGTCTACAACTTTTTCAAGTTTTATAGAATCTATCTTTTGATTGGGAATATACCTCCATGTATATCCATCATCTGAGTATACCCCGAATACAGTTTGGGTAAACCCTATTTTAATTATCATTGCTACTTGTCCATCGAGAATAACTTTGTCTCCTTCTTTAAAAGAGTTACTAAATCTAAACGTTGCACCTTTTACAAAAGACATAGACCAGTCTTTCAAAGCTAGACCAGTTAGCAAAGTTATTATAAAGCCGATAGCCTCGGCATAGTATTGTTCTAAGTCCATATTATTTTGTTTCAGGTTCAAAGTCTATAGTTCTTTCTAGAGCTTTGTTGACTTGCTCAATAACATATTCAGCAACGTCTTGTTCTTTTTTCTCTAGTTTTTTTTCTACAGAATTTGTAAAGTATGTATCTAGCAAAGCTTCATAGATGTTTCTAAAGTCTTCTCGCTTTATCCAAGGCTCGTTACCTCTTGTTCTAGCTCGACAATCTATTCTATATGCTTCGTCTAAATCACTTTCTCTGTATAATATTAACATTAGTAGCTCCAAATACGAGGAGTAGCTCTTGAGTTATCCATGTCTAGATGAATAAATCTTGAAGCACGGTCTCCTTTTTGTGCAACTCCTATCCTATTAATACCCTCTTCCAGAGCTATTTTAACGAGTGTCATGGCTTGTTCTCCGTTGACTAGTATGTCCATAGCCTTACCAGAAGAATGAGCTCCGGGAGAGCTCTTTTTAGCTTCTATGGGGTGTTCTGGAGAACGATAAGCACTGCTTACTTTGAAAGGGAAACCACAACGTTCTCTAATCCTTTCAACTGTCTGCATAAATGCCCAGTCCATATCACATAGACCGGTGTGTTTGCATTTTAGTTCATCTTCTGTAAAGTATTTATACATTAGCTTTTCTACTTTGTAATTTTCCTAACAGTCCACCACCTTTTCTAAAAGCAAATCTAACATCGTCAGAAGATTCATCATCTTGTAAAAGTTTGTAAATTAAAAACTCTTCTGGTTCAGTAGGGGTTTCAACATTACCACCCGTTGAGAAGGTAAAAATTCTACCATCTTTCAGGTCTATTTCAAATCTTTTATCAGTTGGTTTAACTTTAGTAACATTTTTACCAAGAACTAAAGGACCGATTTGAATTACTTCATCTGCAGTTACAACTGGCATACCATCTGCTTTATCGTAGAAATAACTAAATCTATATGGGTTCATGCCTATTTGAGACCACTCAGGGTCATCCATATATTGTTGAGCTTTTTTAAATGCTTCGTCTGCAGTATGGTCTTTCCACAAACCATTTGCTCTAGCAAAAGTTGATTTGCCTTGTTTTATTGCTATATTATATGCTGTTTCTGGTTTAGTATTAAAGATTACATCTGTTATCCATCCAGTATTTGAATATCCGATTGATTTACCTGACCTACCTAATCCTTCATGTATAGAAACAACCCATGTATCATAATTATTATATGAAGGTATATCTAAACGTAGACCTACTTTTGTTCCAGTCGAAAGCTTAGGTATGTCTGCTCCAATAACTCCTACTCCTTCTTTTATTAAACCAGCATTTAAACTTCTAACCACATCAATAAGAGGAGTCATTTCAGGAACTTGTTTAAACGGAACGATAGGCATTAATTTATTAACTAAGTTCCTATATTCATCTACAGAAATTTTATTCCTACTTAAATCTTCAGCAGCATTTGCTAGTTCTGGTATTCTTAATCTTTTCTGAGGCAGTCCTGTATCTTTTTCTTTTATTTCTACTTCAGCTTCAGCTTTAGCTCTCCAAGCCATTACATCTTTGTTTTTTAAATTAAAGAATTTGAAAGCTGGAAGAGTATCATCTATTGGTTTTTTGGTTCGTTCTTTTTGTTTTATCTGAAATTTTTCTTCTTTAGTAAGAGCTTTAGTGGTAGCTATTTCTGTTGTTGTACTAATATCATCAGGAGCAACATCATCTAACCTTTTTACAGGAAACTTCTTTAGAATAAAAAGTTCTGCTGCTGGATTATTTTCAAAACCTTCTTTTAAAGTTTTACTATCTACAGCTATATCATAACCTTTTTCTCTTAAATATTTTCCTACGGCTCTGTTTACCGGATAAAAACTAGAAGAAGCAACTCTAAGGTCATTTTGTTCTGGCTCTAATAAACTTAATAATGCTGATGATAAGCTTTCAGTTTCCTCAGAATAGTCAGCTGAATCAAGAGCCATTAAATCTTTTTCTATTTGAGCTTTCATTTCCACACTAGGTTTATCTAAAACATAAGGATTTTTTGCTTTGCTTATATCAATAGCATGAACTCCAAATGCTTCTTCAGGAATTTTTAAAGACTCGCCATCTGTTACATATACTTTAGGTAAAGCATCTCTTCTAGCATAAGCTCTAGCAGAGTCTAAAACTGATGCTGCAAATACAGATTCTGTTCCTTCTGGGCTTGTTACTATTCTACTTGTACCACCACGATAAACTGTTTTAGGTAAAAGTTTTAATATAGCTTTTGTAGTTGTAGAAGCTATACCTCCAGCAACAAACTTTTTACGCTTTTGTAAAGTTTGTAACATGCCACCTTCTTTAACAGGAACTCTGGCTTGTTCTCTACTTTCTAAAAAGTCAGACATAGTTTTTCTTTCAAACATTTTTTCCTGTTCATACTCTCTTAAAATAGATTTAGCTACAATAGGAGACTGAGCTGCATAGGGCTCTCCTGTAAATGGGTCTATTCTATTTTCAGGTTCTTGTTTAACATCAGATACATTTCTTTCTACAGAACCACCTTGAAAATAAGAACTTCTTAAAGATGATTCAAAAGCCGAAGGCATTAATTCTTTAGGGCTTCTTCCAGCTCCAAATAAATTTTTTATTGCCTCTACCATCTCCTTGTCAGCTTCTCTAGCACTTTCTATAGCAGCATTGTAAGGACTTCGCATACCGGTATATTCTTCTAAAGTATCTCCTAAGTTTTTTTCGATAACACCTTTAAGACCTATTCCCGGAGCTTTTCTAGCTAATGTTTCTAGGAATTTTCCAGAAGTTAAAACTCTTACAGTGTCAGAAACAACTGGACCAGCTATGGAAGTAGCTGCAGCTATAGGGTTTTGCTTACCTTCTCTAATTGCATCTCCGTAACGTAAGCCATTTTCTAATGGTCCAAGCAGTCCTACTCTTTGAAAAGCTCTTATAATTGTAGTATTCATGTTATCTTCATCGAACATTTCTTTAGCTTCTTCTTCACTAGCTCTTAAATAGTTTGTCGCTACAGCAACACCAGTAGCAGCTACAGTAAAGGCAGCGAGTTTAGGTGCATTACTAAGTGGATTAGTAATTGTATCTCTTGCAAAGTTTTTTAATACTGTATTACTAAAAGCAAACGGGTATCTTAAAAACTGAGTTAAAATATCAAACTTAGGGTTTGTCATGTAAGTAGGAACTTTTGCTCTTTCTCTAGAGGTAGGTAAAATTACTTCTCTAGTAAATCTACCTGCACCACGAACAACATCGTTTTCATAAAACCTAGAAGATTTTAAAGCTCCATCTCTTAACCATGTTATTCCTGCTCTAACGTCAACACCTAAATCAAACAACTCACTACGTAATCTTTGAATTTTTAAATCTGCAATGTCGCTAAATACATCAACACCTTCATCAGCTAATTCTCTTAACTTTGTTAAGTTATTAAATATTAAATCTTTACCTGTAGAAAAAGCAGAAAGCTCAATAGTTTTAGTCCAAGGAGTTAGTAAGTTTAACCTATAAAATCCTCTAGCAGTTTTTTGAAAAAACTTACTTTGCATTCCTTCACCGGCTAATCTGTTTGTCATGTCAGACATGCTTTCATCAACGGCTATCATAACACTTCGCATTTCTTTACGAATTTCGTTTTCACTAAGATTATATTTTTTACCAACTAACTCTGCTGTTTCGTCAGTTAATATTTTAACACCATTTTTTATACCATCTAAAGCTCCTTTAACAGCACTACTAGGCTTTGCTTTTGTTAAAGGTATAAATGCTTCTGTTAAAGAACTAACTGTAGCTAGTGGTAAGTAAGCTACAGCATTAGCAAGTTTCATTCCATCGTAAACTCCTTGAGCTAAACCACTATCAAAATATTGAACTTTACCAGTTACAGATTTGTAAAGGTTAAGAATACTTTGCCTTTCTCCCCTACTTAATCCTTTTCCTCTAACTTCTCTTAACTCTTTATCAATTTGATTTATATATCTTTTTGTAAATTGCTCTTCAGCATTATCTCTAAAAGCTCTTAAACTTCCAGAATTTGGTTCATCTACTACTCTGCTTTTACCAGTTAGTAAAAAGCTTTTTTGCTCTTCAATTATTTTAGCAGAATTAAAAGCATAATCAGTAGTAACCTCTACTAAATCATTATTTAAATATTTTTCAAAACTATTATCATCTAAATTTTTAAAGGCTCTTGACTGAGTTAAAAGATGTGCATGATTTGCAAATAATTCATTTTGTTTATTAAGCATTTCAGAAATAACTTCATCAACATTTTCTTCAGTTACTCCGTCTACTTTTTCATCTAAAAGTTTTTGACGAAAACCATTCGTATCGTCTTCAATAGCTTTTCTATTCCAAGAACGAGTAAAATAATTAGGTATTGCATGTGGCTCTAATCCAGCTTCAGTAGCATCAGCTATAATTCTATTAAAAAATAACTCTCTATATTTAGATGCAGACTCTTGTACTTCTTTGGAATATTTACTAGGGTCATCTCCTCTTAAAATTCTAATAACTTGTATTTCTTCTTCTGGTAAAATCTTACCTTCTTTCATAATAGGAGTTAAAGCAATATCTCTTGCTGCTATATACTGACCTCTAGTAAAATCAAGGTCTTCTGCATAAGAGTAATCTGCACGTTTAGTTGATAATTGTGTGAATCTTCTTTCAAAACTATCATCAAATTTTTGACCTAACTTTTTAGCAGTTGGAGAAAACTCAGAATAAGTTCTAAGTATTGAAGAAGCTTTACCAAAAGTTATAGCAAGAGCTCTGTCTTTTAATCGTTTTAAAAAGTACATACTTTCGCTTCCTGCAGTTTTCCTGTACTCATCATTACTGTATAGTCTATTTAATTTACTATAGCTTGTAGAAGAACGTTGAGCAAGATTACCAAACAAAGCACCTGTTAAAGCACCTAATGCAGTAGAACCTACTAACTCTGGTGTAGAATACATTTTACGAATATCAGTGTTTAACTCAGTGTTTTGTCGAAAATGATTTTCCAATCCTACCCAAGCTCCTCCTTCAGCAGCAGTAACGGCAGTTGCTTTTCTTATTTGTTTTTTACCAATATCTTTTAAGTTTGCTTTTGTTACATTACTTGCTACTCTTAAAGCTCCCTGAGTAAGTCCTTGCCTAGCTGCTAATGAAACACCTCCAGTTACAGGAGTTAATAAAGCTGCAGTTATTAAAGTTGGGTCAGTAACTAAATCAATAGAGGCATCTTTAATAAGTTCAAAATATTGTTTTAAACTTCCCATATCAGCATTATCAAATCTAGAACGTAAATACTTATAATCTTGTTTTTGCTGTTCAGTAAACTTACCACTTTGCATGGCTCGTCTCATTCCCGAATAAAGATTAAAGTCTGAATCTCTAAGATATTCAAAAATATCGTCAGGATTTTCACCAACAGAAGTTAGAAATCTTTCTGAAACCGATTGAAAATATTCATCGCTTTCTAAATCATCAAGAGTTTCTTTTTTACCAATAAATTCTTGCTGTTGTCTTTCTGCAGACCTTTGGTTTGTTCTATTAAATGCATCTAAATATGACATACTATTAATTTAATAATTGTTTTCTAAGCTTTTCAAAAAATTCTAAAGGAGGTTGTTTTTTAAATGCTTTTAACTCAGTATTACTTAAATCAGGGTTTCTTATTTTCAAATCATCATAAAGTTTTTTAAAATTATTTCTTTTATATTTTATTACAACCTCATCTAATCTAGTATCAAAACTAAATGGATTTTCTTCAAACTCAAGTTCTTTTGGCATACCTAATAAATTTCTTAATAAATTTTCATCTATATTTGTTAAATAGTTTAATTCTTCTAAACTAAGATTAGACAAATCTAATTTATTTATCACACTGTCAAAGTTACTTAAATATTTTCTAGTTGGTTCTCCTTGCACAAATATAGTGGCTACGTTTCCAGACTCTTCCCAAGTTTGCATTTCATTTAAGTTATCACTTGTATCAGTAGGTATTTGTTTTTTAATAATATCTATATCTAGTAAAGGTGCACCGTCAAAATAAGTTTTCATTATAGTCTCATTAAGTCCGTCTATAAGTTCTACTTTTTGGTCTTCCTGAAGGTTTTTATTTATTACAATATACATAGATAAAGCTTTTATCTCTTCTAAAGTTTTCGTTGTATTTATAGCTATAGATGTAGCTATATTAGTTTTAATAGCTTCTATTGCGTTATTAATAGTGTCTGGGTCAATATCTGACTTATCTTCCTTTTCTTCAGCTTCATTATTTATTGCTGTTAAAATTATACCTGTCGGAGAATCTTTGTCTAAATCTGCTTGAGTATAATTAACAGGTATATTTAAATAACTATCTACATCTTTATGAGCAGCTACAAAATCTTCTATAGCTTTTAAAGTTGCTGTTTCTTTATCATAAATACCGCTTTTAGTATAATTTTGTGCTTTTTGTACAATTCTACTAACCAAACCTTTCATTAATTTATCATCTTCACCACCATATTTTTTATACAATGTTTGATTTTCTCTTTCAAAATATGAAAGAACTACTGAAGCTGTCTTGTCTAAATATTCTTTATCATCCCAATCATACATTACAGGTACAACATCTAGAGTTTCAGGAGCTTTTCCAGTTTCTAACTCAATTACACTAGGAGCACCATTAATATCAGTACCAAAAACCACTGCTATTTTTTTAACTACAGGGCTTCCGTCTTCTTTAATACCAATTATTTTATCAGTATATTTAGCGTTGGCTACATCATACTTGCCTCTTAACTTACCTTCTTTTTTAGCTTGTAAAATACTTTCTATAAGTTCAGAACCTCCTGTTTGGAATTTACTTTCAAAAGCTTCTACAGCTTCTCTAGCTCCAACAATTTCATTAAACATTGGAGAACCATATATGGCATCTTTAGCTTTAGCATTTTTTATGGCAAGACTTTCTGCATCTTCCTTTTTAAAAGTATTTCTAATAAGTTTTACAACGTTGCCAAATATTCCCCTAGGATTAGTACGACCTTGATATTTTGAATACTCTGTTTCAAAAGTAGCTTGGTCTGGAATATCTTGTAATTCAGTAAACATTTTTTCAAACTCAGGAGCTAGTAAAGGAGCTTGATTTTTAGCATAGTCTCTAGCATAATTTTCGTATGATATTGGGTCTATAGTAGGAAATCTTTTTGCTAGGTCAGATATACTTTGACTGTAAATATAATCTTCAACATATTTAACTTTATCGTCAGCAACAGAATAAGGCTCTAATAGTTTTCTTCTAGCATTTGCTGATTGTAAAAAATTCATGTAAGCAGTTTTTTGAGGAACTTGTTTTGCATCAAGTTCATCAGCTAATAAATTTAAACCAAAATTTACTCCTTTTATCGCTGTATCTACGAGGGATAGTTTTTTAGCAAACTTTTCTTTTTTTCTATTTTCTTCGTCATCTCTTGCTCTGGCTTGTGCAAATTGCTCTTCTGCAAATTTTACTCCACCATCATCATACATACCGTTACTCATTTAATTATCCTCTCTCTAGTAAACTTCTAGTTTCTGGCTCTTCTATATCTTCTTCTCTAATTGCTTCTTCTTCCTCTTCAGGTCTTGCTAATAAACTTTGAGGAACAGGAGTACTTTGAATTTGTTGAACAATATCTGTAGGTATTGCTCCTGCAGGTATATCACCACTTTCAGCTATTTTAGCCTTTACATTTTCTGCAAGGTTTTTAACTTGTTCATCTAAAACATCTGTTTCATCTGCTGCACTATCTTGAATCTCTTGTATTTCTTCATCACCAGACAAACGATATTCAACACCTGCTTTTTCACATAAAGACATTAATACATAAATTAATGGCTCTATTAACATTAACATTAAATCAGGATTCCACTTACCTTCTCTAAAACCAACATAACCTATTTGTAAAGCTACATCTGTAATAGGAACACCTTGTCCAATACCAATAACTAAATTAGTATAAACTTCCTCTCTTAGTAATTCACCAACTGTAAAATCTAAAGCTTCTTTATAGTTAGTAAATTCTGGTGGTTGTTCAAAAGGTCTTCTTTGCTCTGGACTACTTGTTAAGGACTGACCGGGTATAGGTCTACCTGAGTTTACCAAAGCATCTATACCTTCCTTATCATATTCCTCAACTTGTAATTCTTGTACCATTTTATTCTCCTATTATCCAAATAGTCCTAGGTTAATTCCTCTACTAAAATTATTCATGTAGGAATTGTAATTAGAACTAGAGTCTAATGTATTTGTTAAGCTATTAGCATTAGTATAATTAGCTCCCATAAAAGCATTACCATTAGTAGTCTGCATTAAATCAACACTATTATAGACACCAAAGTCTTGTGAAGCTAAGTCTGCAAAAGAAGGAATATTTATATTATAATATGCTGCACCTTCTGGCTGTTCATAACCTAAAGCTTTAGCAATTTTTTGTTGTCCAGCTTGTTGCATACCACCAAATATAGTTTGAGTAGCTGTTTGTTCTAACTTATCAGCAGCAAAATCTACTACATCAAAATCTGCAATCTTTCTTCTAATTTTAGATTCGGGGTCAGTAATATCTAGTTCCTTTAATTTGTCTTTAAAGAAATCAACTACTCCTAAATTTTTATCTTGTGGTGCAGCCTCTATCATACGAGCTGTACTTGTAAAGTCAATTCCACCTTTATCTATTTCAGGCATAGTAATTTTACTAAAATCTTTTCTACCTAATAAAGAAGATGTATCTATTCCATCAAGTTTAGCATCTGTAAAAGATGGCATCATATCATTTAAATCAGTAAACTTTAATTCTCCTAATGCACCTACAGGGTCATTACCAAATGTAGTTCCTGCAAAAAGTTTGTCAGTTGTAGCAGCAAGTGGCGATGCTGTTACAGCCGTGCCTTCCACTAAAGGAGTAGGAGTAAATGGTTTAACTTTACTAGGGTCAAAATTAATTCCTTCAGCCAATGAAGATTCTAAGGCAGAGCCTAGTTCTCCCGGTTTTAAAGCATCAAGAGTAAATTTTGCAGGGTCTGCAAGTAATGCAACTTTTGAAGTTGGTACAAATCCTCTACCCATTAAAAAGTTTCCAGTTCTATCCAGTCCTGCTTTTAAAACTCCAGATATGCTATTGTAAACTTGTCCTGCAAAAGCTCCTGCTTTTTGAATCATGTTTAAACCATGTCCTAAAGCTTTAGCTCCTATATTAGCACTTTTCATTAAAGTTCCAGCCCATGTACTTAAAGTTCCTCCGGCTGCAAAGAAACTCGACATGGCTGCAAAGGCATAGGGCATAGCTATCATTAAGCCAATTTGACCTAAAACTCCAAACTTACCAAAAAATTTATTTACCGGAGCAAAAAGTTTAGCTATCGGTTTAGCAATTTTATTTACAGTTTTTTTAATTCCTTTCCATACTTTACTAAAAAATCCCATATTATATCTCCATTATTTTATTTTATTAAGCTTATCCACTACCAAAGATGAGGTCTACAGTATTTGCTACATTTTCAAAATTATCATTCCAATTAATAGCAGCATCGCCTTCACTACTTGCTGCAGCTATCATAGCTTGAACTTTTCTAGTGGCTGTATTATCAGCAAATTTAAAATCATAATCAGCTTGGTCTCTAAGTTCTTGCCATAAGAAAGCTTGAGCTTGATTAGAAATTGAAAAAGCATTTTGAACATTTTGTTGATTAACTGCATTCTGTGCTGCAGTGTTTGCTGTGTTTGCTTTTCTTCTCCAATCAATATTTGACATCTCTACTGCTTGAGCATTAGCTGCATTCCATTGGTCTCTATTAAAATCAAGCTGTGCGTTAAACTGAGTTACTTGATTAATTATAGCTGCATTAGCTTTGTTAACATCTAAAGTTCTTTGAGCTTCTCTAGCTGCTGCAGCATTTTGTAATTGTACATTAAACTGCTCCATAGCATTTAATTGTGAAGCATTGTATTGATTTATCTGTGCTGCTAAATTTGACATGTATTGATTTACTTGATTTTCACTGGTAGCATTAAATTGAGTTGCAACATTTTGGGCAGCTTGATTACTTAATAAAGTTTGCTGTTGTTGCTGAGCTTTTAAAACCATACTCTGTTGTTCTGTATTTAAATTAGCTAAATCAGTTTGTAAAAAAGCTTGAGCATTTTGAATTGCTAATTTAGTATTTACATCTGCTTGTGCTAAATTTGCTTGTGATAATAATATAGCATTTTGTATAGTTGCTTGTTGTTCATTATTAGCTTCTGATATACTTACAGTTTGTAAAAATTTACTATTAGATAACTCTGTTTGTTGGTCAGCATTGAACTGAGCCATATTTAAATTAAATACATTTTGAGCATTTTGTAATGCTGATTGTTGTCTTAATTGAGTATTAGCTAATTCTTCTTGAGCTATGAGACTTCTCTCTTGAGCTATTGACTGTTGTAGAGCTTGAGCATTTGCTTGTGCTAGTGGTGCAGCAGATTGAATTATAGTATTTACTAAACTATCTCTACCAACTGTAGAAACTGATAAACCTCTTGCAGCTAACATTTGTTCTACTGCAGATATAGCCGGTCTAGCCCATGTAGGTATTTCACCGTTTTCTATTCCTTTTAATAAACTATCTAATTGATTACTTACTAACGCTTCTTGAGGAAGACCAGCAATAAGACCTCTCTCTGCTTCAGTAAAATCAGTTAACCTATCTTCTAATGCTTCTGGATTGTCTCCTAAAGAGTTTATAGCATCTTCACTAAGACCCGCATTTCTTAATTGTTTTTTAGCTCTAGTAACTCTAGCTAAAGTTGTACCACCTGCTTGAGCTGCTGTAGTAAGAGCTCCTGTACTTAATTGACCTACAACTCTATTTGCTAATGCTCCTTCTTTTACATCTATCTTAGCACCTTCTATTGTAGGAACTTTTTCAACTCCAGCAGTTTGTGCTAAAGCATCATCAGTTACTTCAGTAGTAGCAGGAGTAATTGTCGGTGCAGTTGTTACTTGCGTTGCTTCTATTTGAGCAGGTGTTAAAGTAGGTATAGGAGCTACTGTGCTAACATCCTCTACAGTTGTAACTGTTTCAGGAGTAACTTGAGAAATTTGTTGTGCACCTACTGGAGTTGTCGGTTCTATAGTTTGAGTAGCTACCTCAGTTCCAGCTAAAGGAATTTCTGCTACTTCAGCTTTAGGCGTTTTACCAGTAGGAATATTACCTGCTGCTAAAGACTCAGCCTGTTGCCCTGTCCTTTCTATTCTATCTCTTCTGTCTTGTTGTATTGCCATTTGAGCTCCTGTAAATCCTGTTCCACTATAACCAGTATTTTTTTTATTTTCTTGTATTTTTTGTTCAATTTCTTGAGATGTTTCATAAACATAGTTGTTTATTTCATCTTGATATTGTTGTTCTAATCCGGCATCCCAATCTTTTTGTGCTTGACTTATTTTTCTCTGTCTTGGTGCACTTGCTGGTCTTTTACCAGTAGTTTGTTCATACTCTCGCCTAACTTGTTCTCTATTTTTAGGAGGAGATTTATCTACAATTTTTCCTTGTTGGTTTAAATAATCATCGTAAGCTTCTTGTTCTTGTTTTGCTCTTGCTGCCATTGTTCTAGCTCCAGCAGCACCTCCACTAATTTTTGCTGTATATGGATTTTTTTTAAGATAATCTTTAACAAATTCTTCTTTAGTTTTAACTTTATAGCTTCCTTCTGGTAAAACTTCTTGGCTAAATCCGCCAAGTGCTTCAAAGTTAGACAGAGCTATATCACCATCACCTATTCCTCCGGGATAAAACTTTTGTCTTG
>TARA_R100000278_G_scaffold121163_1_pt1 | contig 20146 bp, 31 predicted proteins | sample TARA_R100000278 | Tara Oceans TARA_R100000278 (sample SAMEA2620755) | marine metagenome | biome: marine biome (ENVO:00000447); feature: deep chlorophyll maximum layer (ENVO:xxxxxxxx); material: "saline water (ENVO:00002010), including plankton (ENVO:xxxxxxxx)" | depth 66 m | reverse complement strand
ATTATTATTTTTTGCAGGTTTTCTTTATTGGTTAGGAGGACTATTAATGCCGGAGCATAATTCAATAGAACAAGAACTGATTAAATTTGAGGAGGAATAAAAATGAAGAAAAAAGAGATAATAAAGAGACTTACTCGTATAGCCTACCTTTACGAAGTAAAGAAAGAATATGAACACGCATTTAATCAGTTAGTTGATTTAATTGATGAATTGGAGGGAGAGAAATGAAAAGTGAAGAATTAGAAAGAAAAAGCGAAGAACTAAAATCAAAAGCATATGAAGCCGAACAACTTGAAGAACTGCACGAATGGGCTAGTAGAGCAGAAGGCTATATTACTGATATTTTAGATAATATAGGAGAGGTTAATATTCAAGAACCTTATGGTTGGCTAAGTGAAATTATGTATAAATTAGTTAAAGAAATAGAATCTAAATTGGAGGCTTTGTAATGTTATGGACAGAAAAATACAGACCAAGTAAATTAAGTGATATTGTAGGACAAGAGCATTTTGTATTAGATGCAGAACAATGGGTATTAGAAAATAATATGCCTAATGTTCTTGCTTATGGAATGCAAGGAACAGGTAAGACAGGTGCGGCAATTGCACTTGCTAAGTCTATGTTAGGAGATTTATTCAAAGATAACTTCTTTGAAGTAAATGCTAGTGATGATAGAAGACTAGAAACTGTAAGAACTACAATCAAACAAGTAGCACAAAGCGGAACTATTGGTGATGCACCATTTAGAATTATGCTATTAGATGAGTTAGATGGAATGACTAATGACGCACAAAACGCCATGAAAAGAATTATGGAAAGATATGCTAGTAATATTAGATTCATCATTACTTGTAATGATAAGTCTAAGATTATATTTCCGCTTCAAAGTAGATGTGCTAATTATAGGTTTAATCCATTGAAGAATGAAGTTGTCCTTGAAGTTATCAAGGATATTCTTGAGAAAGAAGGAGTTGAAGGATTCGCTGATGAAGACTTGGCTCGCTTTATATATCAATTAGATGGTGATTTACGCAGGGCGATTACCGAGATTCAAGCGGCAAGAGCCTCAAACTTTACGCTGAAAAAACAGATGCAGGATTCATTGAAAGAGTTTGATGAAATATTAAAATTAATAATTGATAAAAAACCGAATGAAACATTAGACAAATTACATGACATTTTGTATGGAGGAAGAAGCGTGAAAGAGATTTGTTTAGGACTTCATAATTCGGTTTTAACTGCCGATGGTTTAGATTCCGCTAAGAAGTTTCAACTTCTTAGGGTAATAGGGGAAGGAGAATATCGTTCAACCGCCATGACCCCTAAAATAATAATTTCATGGATAGTTGGACAATTAATCTAAGGAGGAAAAAAATATGAAAGATATACCAGAAAAAATAATGAAAGAAATAGAGATTGGAGCAAAGCACCTAAATATCACTACCGACGAAATGGTAGTAATATACCGTTCTTTTTGCGAAGAGAACGGAGTAGAAGTTGATAGCGATATAGCGGTATCACTTCTTAGAAACTATGTGCGTGGAAACATGAAAGCAAAGACAACAAACAACAATAGCGGTTCTAACAGTTTAGTTAAGAGCGCATTTGGTTTCTTTGTAAGTTTGGAAGCACCAAGAGATATGATGAGTTGGAGCAGAAACAAGGCAAAAGAGGAGTTCTTGCGAGATAATGATAAGGCTTTGGAAGAAGGAATAGTAGCAACCGCTACCGAAAACGATGATGGAACCTTTACAATTGCTAGATACTACAAAGGCGACTACCAAGAAAAGGTTGCTAAGACTCTTGTTGATGGAGCAGAAGAACTTGAAGATGGGACAATAATTATCCCGTTGGATAATATGCCTAACTATGCAAGCGGAACTGAAAATAAGAGATATGGTAAGCCTTTGCCTAAGAATGAGTTTAGAAGAAATGGAATTTTCTTTGGAAGCGTTGATGGCGGAGAAATGAAGTCTTACTACTTCTCTTATAAGAATCAAGGAGGAATTGATTTTGCACCCGATACTTTTGATTGGGTTCATTTCAAGGCTATTCCTAGTGATGATGGGGCAAACTTGTATGGTATGACTATGGCTACCAAAGATAGTTTGATTAGAAACGAAGATGTAAACCCCGATAATAGTGATTATAGGGATATGAGTTCTTTTGACTTTTCATCTTGTTTGTTTGAAAACTACATTAAGAATGCAACACCGCTTGTTGATTTGGATAGACTACATACTAACTTACAGATGGAAGCAACCAAAGACAGGTTCGCTATCGTTGAAGGAACAGTTGTTAATCAAAGAATGACACCGACTGCTAATGGTAATAGAATCTTATCTATTACTGATAAAGCGAGCGATATGGAATTGACAGAATCCGATGAAGACAACTTAGCAACTACATGTTGGATTCCCGAACATATCAATATCAACTTTGGTATCGGTTCAACCGTCATTGTTGTCGGTAGAACTTCTCAAAGAATTATTGATGGAGAGGCTGAACCAATTACTATTAACACTAGTGGTTTGTTAGTTCAAGAAGCCTTTGGTAATCCAATAGCGGAAGAAACCGATGCAGTCTTTGAAGATGAAGATATTTGGTTTTGAGGAGATGGTTATTTGAGTAATGATATATGGGTAGAAATTAAAGTTGAGGATAATTGCCTTTGGCGTTTGAAGGGTGAAGTGTTTGAAGACAAACCAACACTAGAGCAAATGCAAAAGGCAGTAGGAGGCCGTATTGAATACATGCCTAATGTATATTTAACTCCCGAAATAAAAGATATGATTGTAAATGAAGAAGGACTTTTACATGGTCTAAAAGATAACTACTTGGCTAATATGCAACTAGAATCACTAGCACCTAGAGTTGTTGGTGATGTATTAGTTAGAGTAGATAAGTCATTCATTACAAAAGAATATTGGCTTTCGGAGCAGTAAATTCCTATTATTCCCCCCCTAGAAATGTCGTAAAGGGTTTTAGTTGGGGTATGATGTGTTGGCGACATTACAGATTTCATGTGGGGAGTAATAAGATAGCAAGTGTAAGTGTGAACTTGTGTTCGGACAATTGACACTCGGATAGGTGCGATGCCTATTTTTTAAGAGGATTTAAAATGTATAGAAAAGGAATTATAGAAGATAGATTCCTTCTTAAGAATGAAAGTTATATTATTGATTTAGAAAAAGTGGACTTCATTACTTGGAAGGAAAATGAAAACAAAAAAGATAGTTATTGGATTAAACTTCATGTGGGAACTAAGGAAACAAGATATATTTGTGAAGGCAAAGATGAGTTGTGTCATATATTGAACACATGGGGATTATTGAAAGAAACAGAATTATTATTAGAAAGAAATGAGATAGGTGAAAATTATGAGTTTTAGAAAAGAAAAAATAAACTTTAGTGAATTACTAAAGAAAATGAGAGAGAGCATGAAATCAAGAATGGTATTAGGTATTTGGGGTGAACCAAAAACAGGTAAAACTGGTTTAGCGTTAGACTTCCCCGATAGGAAGATATTTGTTTTAGATTGGGATAGAGGAGTTGAGTCTACTTGGTATCAACACCATAACGCAACGGAAAGAATAGAAGTATTCTGTCCTATTGTTATGACTAAAGATAATATTATTGACATTAATGAAAGTGAAGACCGTTCTTTACAATTCATAAACCATGCTAAAGAATCAATAAAGAATGGTGAAAACCCAATATTTGTTATTGATGGAGTAGATACTTGGCTAGACGCTTGTATGCTAAAAGTCAATCCTAATCCTAGAGTCGTAACAAAAATTATGCCGTTTCAATATGGTAATAGAAATAAATTGTTCTACTATTTATTAGAAACAATTTACAATCTAAATTGCGATTGTATTTTTATTACCCACGAAACTGAAAGATATTTGGACAATGTAGCCGTTGGTATGATTCCTATGTGGAAAGAATGGGGCGGTAAACTTGAACAAGAAATCTATTGTTCAAAAAAGAAAGTAAAGGGCGAAACGCATTTCTTTGCTGAACTTATGGGTAGTAGAACAAATGGTAAACTTGTTGGTTCTAAGTGGACAGTAAGACAAGGAACGCCACCTAATATTACATGGAATGGAATTAAAGAATTAAGAGAGGGAACAATATGAAATTTACAGTAGATGCAAAAGACTTAGTTAAAGCACTAACAGATATACAATTGAAAGGAAAATACTTCAACGGTGCAAGTCTAACTAGTAGTAGTCTAATAGAGAACTTTTATGGTAGATTGCACAATAATACACTAAGTTTGTGGAATTGCGACACTATTAATTCATTAATAGTTAAAGTTGATTTGACAGTTGAAGGCGAAGAAGACGGAACAGTTGTAGGTGAAACCGGAGAGTTGCTAAAATATCTAAAGAAGTTTAGTGGTGATGTAGTAGTAAAGTGTGATGATGTTATTACTATGACAAACAATAATAGTAAACTTTCACAACCTACTATTGCGAATCACCCTAACATGGACACATTGAATCGTATGGGTCAATATGTTATTGATGTTCATTACGAAGAAAACATAGAAACTTTGTTTGAATTTAACAAATCAAAGTTTGAGGGCGCATTTCAATTAGACTCAAATACATTTAGTGAGACTATGAAACTTTGTGAGTTAATTGGTAGTGGTATTTATCACTTAAACTATGAACATGATAAGAATAAATTATCAATGTCTAGTGCTACTACTAACTCAAATAAGTTTGAAACTTCTATTGACTTAGAAAATAGTATCGGAGAATCAGCAACGCTAGATTTTTCTAGCCCATTACATGTATTGTTTGACAATGAAATGTTGAACTTTTATGTCAAAGATGATTTCCCGATGTTAATTATATCGGAGAATAAACTCTTGATTAAAGCACCGCACTTAGCAAATTGAGGAATGTAAATGATAATTAGTAATAAAAATGGAAATACAATATACAAATCTTGGAGAGAAAACGGAGTAAAGAAAAGCGAAGAAGTAGAGTTTAGACCATACTTCTATGTTTTAGCAGATGAAAAAGAAATACCAACTTATTCTTTGAATAAATATACTAAGGGTAAATTTGAATACGAAGAAGGGGATTGGAAAAACTTAGAAGGCGAATCACTAAAAAGAGTATATGTTGAAAAGTCATATGACATAAATGGTGCTAGGCAAGTCTTTACTAAAACTTATGAGGCTGATGTGCCTTATACATTTAGATATGCAGTTGATGAAGTTAATGAAATGCCCGAATATAATATGCGTAAGTGGTATTGGGATATGGAATGGGCGCAAGGCGGAGAACATGACGGTTGTATTACTACTATTGTAGTGTATGATAATTACGATGAACTGTATTATCAGTGGGCATGGTTTCCTGATTATGAAGGAAATGACAATTATCGTTTTGATAATGAAAAAGAAATGATAGAACACTTTATGGGAACTATGATTGCTAAAGACCCCGATATGTTGATTGCATGGTTTGGTCTTAAGTTTGACTTACCTAAGTTATTAGATAGGGCATGTGCTTTAGGCTTGAATCCTTTAGTTATGTCGCCTTATCATAAGATAGATGGAGTTAAGCAACTTAAGAAAGGTTGTAGTTTTAAGAGACAAGATGGTTATTCACCTATTGAACAACCTATTGGTGGAAGACTAACTCTTAACTTAGACTTAGCATTTGAAAGACAATGGAATGATTCGCAAAGAGGAACGCTACCCTCGCTAAGTCTTGACTATGTTTCTAAGATATTATTTAATGAAGGAAAGGTGATGGAGACTAAGTTTGAAGACCCTAACGAATTTTATCGTAGAGCATGGCTAGAAGATACAAAAGCATACTTACATTATGCCTTAGTAGATGTAGAACTCTTAGTTAGAATAGATGAATCAAACTATTGTAGTGAAGCAATATTATCATTACAAAGATTACTAAAAGCACCTTTCAAGGCTTGCTTCTATGCTTCACATATGGGTTCTATTTACTTTATGAGAAATGCTTGGTGGAAAGCACCAACAGGTATCAAAAGTGCCGATAGAAAAGAATATCAAGGGGCTATGATTTATGACCCGCTTAGTGAGAATACTAATGGTTTACATCTTAATGTAGCGGCATTTGACTTTGCTCAACTATATCCTAGTATGATGATGGCTAGAAATATATCTTGGGAAACTAAGTCAAAAGAACCCACAGATTTTGGAGTTAATATTCTAACTCCTAGAGATTTTAGCGAAGTCAAACAAACACAAATGCTATACTACAACACAGATGAATTAGGAGTATTACCTAGAGCAGTAATTGAACTAAGGGAGTTAAGAAACGATTACAAGAAAAGAATGAAGGGTGCAAACAACAAAGAAGAATATCAAAAGTGGTATAATAATCAAATGGCGGTTAAGCGACTAATGAGTTCTTTCTATGGTGTTCTTGCGTTTCAAGGATTTGGTTGGGCTGATGTAGATTTAGCCGCTAGTATTACTGCTAGTGCTAGAGAGGCCATTAGATTAGCCGCATTCAAGGCGAAGGAGTTGGAAGTTTGAATAGAAAAAATAAAAATGAGGAATGAAAATGAGTATAACAAGAAATTGTAGAGCATGTGGAGAGGTCTTTAGAAAAAGGTCTTTGAAATCAACAGAAAGTATATGTGATGACTGTAGAGGCGATAAAGGAAAAAACCGATACAAGGTCATGGCTAATAAAACAGTTGATGCAATAGCAACCGTAGAAAACATGGAAAAGCAAATTGAAGATATGAAAACTTCAATTAGCATATTACATGATACTATGGTTATTGAGATTGAAAGTCAAATTATGAAAGGAATGGACTCTATCGTAGAAAGAATAGTTGATGAAAAGGTTAATTCTTTGAAAGATATTATCATATCTTCAATGACAAAAGCGCAAAAAACTAAAGATGAAGTTGCCGAACTAAAAAAGGAAATTAGAGGTATGCGAACTGGAAACACAAGATTGAAGAATGATATGAAAGAATTTAGGGAACAACAACAACAATTGTTTGATGCAATCCTTGTTCGGATAGCCCAAGAGGGGTTGAAAAGATGAATACACACTTCAAGAGATGGATTAGACAAGCAGTAGATGAATTAGATGGTATTTTTACAGTTCATCAAGTGCTAGAAAAAGTAGTTGAGATGAAGGGAACTAGTATGTATATCGGTAGTGTTAATTCAATATCGCATGAACTAAACCGAATACCTAATGTAGAAAGGATAGACGAAGCAAAGTATAGGAAAGTGATAGTATGAAATATGTTAAGTTTGTAGTGGCTAAGATAGAATACGATACAGAAGAAACTTGGAAGGAGACTGAAAAAGACATTAATGATATAATAGAAATGCTAACGAATTTAAAGCGTAGAGCGACTATTGTTGAAATAAAACAAGGAGCGAATAACAATGTCAATGATGGACAAGACCAATGAACTCCTTGAAGAATTACTCGCTATGATTGCTAAGAGCAATAAAATATTAATGATGGTAAATATTGTAAACATAGCGACCATCATAACGATAATAACGGTGATAATATGAATGATGAAATAGATAAATTAGAAGGAAGAATAGTGAATGATATGATTGCATTAGAAGAAACAATAGTGAACGATGTAATGAAATCAGAAGAAAAGAAACAAAAGCAAATAAAACTATTAAAACACAAGGTAGAAGTTTTAGAGCAAAGAATTGAAGGCATGGAGATTGAATTAGATGAAATGTGTAAGATGGTAGAACAAACCATGCCGCTTAGAAAGGCAATCTTAGAAATTGAAGAATACCTACAAAGAAAACAAAATGGTTTTGATGCACACTACTTCCCTACACTAACTTACTCTAGGAAGTGATAACATGAAGGTAGTTTACGGGCATACAGATTCAATTTATGTTCAAATTGATTCTGTAGAGAAAGCACAAGACGCTATTAAAGAAATAGAGTCTAGTGTTAGAGAACACTTCCCTAATGTTATGGGATTAGAACAACACCCCGTAGTGCTAGAGTTTGAGAAATACTATTCAGCATTAGGTGTTGGAACAACTAAGAATAGAAATGCAGGTATGATAACTTGGAAAGATGGAGAATGGTTAGATGAGCCGGAGTTTATTATGACGGGTTTTACCGCTAAAAGAGTTAGTGAAACTAAACTTGCTAAACAAGTTCAAACTGATGTATTGACTATGTGGGTAAATGAAAAGCCAATGTTAGAAATTAACAAGTATTTACACAATAAATACATGTCAGTTCTAAATGGAGAAGTTGAACTACAGGACATTATTAAGAGAAGTAGACTTAAAGAAAATAGGTTAAAAGTTAAGTGCGGTAAGGCTACAGAACAGAAGTGGGGTTGTAATAAGAGATATACATTACACGAATGTTTACCTCTAAGATGGTGTGAAAAGTGCGGTGAAGATGTAAAGAACTTCAAAACCTTAGATGGTAAGAAACCAACAATAGGTTCGGGTATAGCGGGTGTATTACATGCTAAACAAAACGACATTACTTTTGACGACTCTTACTTATACCTAAAAGTATCAAAGTCCGGTGAAGCATTTATACACCCATTAACTAAAGAAGTGAAGCCTGTTGAATATGTAGCAGGTTCTCGGTATATTGATTTTGATAAGTATAAACCCGATTATCAACACTATGCCGAGCAAGTAATAAAGAAGGCTGAACCAATTTATAAGGCTATGAATTGGGATTTGTCTAATATCAAATCGGGTAAAATACAAACAAATTTGGAGGAATGGTTTTGAAAGAAAGAAAAAGAAAACAAAATTTAGATAAGATAAGAGAAAAATGGACTTATGAATTTGGTAAGTTTCAATTAACTGTTAAAGAAGATATGTCCTTTGAGGATTTTCTTCTTTGGTATGTAGATATGTTAGATGGCGAGTATGCGGCATTTGTTGATGAAATGAAAAGAAGGGGGCATTATCAATGAATAACGATGAAAAATATGAAACAATAATTAATTCAATGAGCGAATATACTTATGACTGGAAGCCGGAGAACTATGACGACCCAACAGAACCTATATTGAAGATTAGTAAATCTTCTTTAGGTGCATTTGATTGGTGCGCTAAGAAATATAACTTTAGTTATATTCAAAAATTACCACAAGACCAAACAGAAGCCATGCGTAAAGGAACTATATTACATCTTCATAGAGAAAACTTTTTTGATGATTTTGATGTTAAGAAGGCGGAGAATATGACTGCTGATGAATTGCATGATTATTGCGCTAGTCTTACACCAATTGATGAGTATTTTGACATATCTATGACAGTTGCCGCTTTTGAGGCTCAACGATTCATGGACGCTAAAGCAGAAGATAAAGTGCATGAGTATTTGCCTGTATGTAATGAAGGATTATTTGATGCTGAAATAACAATACCGGCTGATACAAACCCTAAGTTTCCCTTGCGTAGAGATTATAAAATACATATTCAAGGTATTATAGATAGAATCTTTATGGAGAATGGTGGCTATGTCCCATTTGAATATAAGACTGGTGGGTGGAATGATGGAAAGAAAACTTCAATGAGAAAAGAAATGGCTTTCTATCAATTGCTTATTGAGAATGCACCGGAGGAAGTTCTAATTAAAAATGGATTAGAACCTAATGTTCCTGTAACTCATTGGGGTTGGTATTATCCTGCGGCTAATTATGTATTCGCTGAATCTAATAGATACAAGAATGGTAAACTAAGGGCTAGAGAAGCAGTATTGAATAATATTGCTAAGTTGATACATGCTTATGAAAATGAAGTATTCCCTACAAAGTTTTTCCTTAAGACATGTTCTCATTGTAGTTATTTTAGTATGTGCGATGCGGCAGAAGAAGATTCATGGGTGTGATAATATGTATTATGAATTTAATAACGGTGTTGTTGAATCAGTAAAAGATACTGCTCCCAATGGAACTAAGATAGCAAGAATGTATTTTAAAGAATATAATGACGCTAGGGCTTTATTTGACGAAGTAAGAAAGTGGGCTGATGAAATAAATTGTGAAACTACTATTTTGTTAAAAACAAGCGACTCACCTTATGTTGTAGTATTCCCTAAAATGGAGGAAACGAAATGAATGATAAAATAATAAAATGTAAATTATGTGAAGTAGAGATGAAAGAGTTTGAGGGCAATAATCCTCAACCTCTTCTTGAGAATTTTGAAGATAGAGTATGTAGAGACTGTAATGATTATGTCAGTGCAAGTAGAATATTACTTAGAGGATTAGACCATGAAGCCCATGAGGGAGTTTGTTCTATAATAGCATCAGTTATGCAAATGGCTAGTTCTCTAAAAAGAAGCAGACTGAAAGCCTATGAACAGTTAAAGGAGTTGAAAAAGTGAATGACATAATAAAACAAAAAGTATTAGCAAAGAGTTGGACTTTCTTTGAAATATCTAACTTAAAAGAAACGATAGAAAGTCTTGCTAATGATATATATGGGGAAATGAAACTAATAGAAAGATTTGATTTAGTTAGAGAAATTAGAATCAAGGAAGAATATATTGGTGAATGTTTTGAAGATGTAATGAGAGTAGCAGTAATGCTTTCTCTTAAAGCGGAAGTAGCAGATACCATAAGGAACATGTTAAATAACGCAACAGTTAATTTTGGAGGTAATAAAAATGATGAAGTTTCCGAGAGAAGTTTGGTCGGGGAGTCAAATGAAGAACGCTCCTCCACTACCAAGAAGAATAGTAAGAAGTAAAGAAGAATACTTGAGTTATGTAAAGGCTCAAAATAATAGAACTAATGTTTACACTAGCGTTTATGATTTTGCCGAATTTGCAGAAAAAGCCAAGATAGATTCATCGGTTATACTTGATAGAATCTTTCTTGATTTTGATGCTCATGGTGAAAGTATTGAGAAAGCATGGCGAGATGTTAAAGTTGTTATGACTCATGTTATTGAGAATGATTATCAACATACTCTTTTCTTTTCGGGTAGAGGTTTTCACTTGTTTATCTTTGGTGAAATCGCAGACACTATTAGAAACATACAAGTCTTCTTTAGAGGAATTAAAGAATATTTAATATCTAAAGTTGGTGATAATAATACCCTTGATGATAGGGTTGGCCAAGCAACTAGACTTAGAAGAATACCTAATACAGTAAACATGAGTTCTAAAGATGAGAACGGTAATCCCTATTTTTGCATACCATTACTTAGAACTGATTTAGAAAAAGAGGTTCATGAAATACTTGAGTTAGCAAAGAAGCCTAGAAAAATACCGTTTAGAATAAGTGGTTCTGTTAAGGCGATATTTCCCGAAGCCCCTCCTTTAGATGAGGTAAGTGGTGAAATAGCAGTCCCTAAAACAACAGGGTCTTTGCCTATCTTGCCTTGTTTATACAATGCTATTATGACCGAGAATCCTTCCCACATGGCTAGAGCATATCTAGTATCATGGTATAGAGATTTACTATCCGGTTGTAATAGAGTAGAAAGCACAGAAGATAAGAACAAAATACTAGACACCATAGTAGATGAAATACGACACTTGGTAGAAAGTAATGAAGAAATATGGCTAGATTGGGACGAGAGGGAAACAAGAAAACATGCTAAGTTTACTGTCTTTGGTAATTATAGTAGCCCTCATTGTAAGACTGTATTGATACCTAATGGATATTGTGTTGGTAAATGTTGGAGATACCCCGAACATGCGGAGGAAGCATAATGTTAGTGATAGATAGTAGAGAAAAGAAAGGTTCTAAACTTGTAGAACTAGTAGAGAGCGAAGCACTAAAGATGAAGATACCCTATGAAAAGAAGTGGCTAGAGATAGGAGATTATGTTTATGATGATGTATGTTTTGAGGCTAAGTCAGCACATGATTTCATTAATTCAGTAATGAGTAAAAGAATGTGGACTCAATTAGATAACATGGATAGACATTACGAAACTAACATAGTAATTATTTATGGTAGTATTGATGAAGGCATAACTGAATATAAAAAATACATCAAAACAAAACAAAAGATTTCTGATAGACAACACGCCAATTGGTCTATCAAACTTAAGAATAAGTTTCTTGGGGGTATTGGTAGAATAACATTAGATACAGATGCAAAGGCATTTTGGGTATCTAATGAACAAGAAGCGGCCTTGATTATTGCTTCTATATGTAAAATGAAACCAATAGAAAGGAAGGTAATAAGGCCGGAGATATTCAAAAGAATATCAACAGATGATTTGAGAGTAGATTTACTCACAACAATTAAAGGCTTGTCCTTAGACAAGGCTAATGCGCTGATTAAGCGTTTTGGTTCAATTATGGAAATAGGCGAACAAACAGAAAAAGAACTTCAAGATATAGACGGTATAGGTAGAACCTTAGCCCGAAGAATCTTGAATGTCCTAAACACAGAAGAAAAGGTGAAAATATGAATGAAGATATAAATTACGAAGAATTTGAATTGAGCGAAGAAGAAGAAAAATACTTGTATGGAGTTGATGAAAACACAAAAGTTTTCAACACTAATCTACCTAGTTTTATTAGAAGATTTCAACAAGATGCAGTAAAGGTAGCATTCAAGAATGACATACCTGCGGCATTAAGTTGTTTTGTATTACTAGGACAGATTTGTAAAGACTTTGTGCTAATACCTAATGGTAGAAGTATAGAAGATAGCAGGGTGCATTTTTGTCAAATACAGACTTCCGGTTCGGGTAAATCTACCCTATGGAATTTTGTTGGGCCAGTTTCTAAGAAACTGTTTTCTCTAATAAATGAAGAAGGCAAGCACCCGTTAAATGGTTATGTTCCCGATGAAGATGGGTTCTGTTCCGCAAAGAAATTTGATTTAATGTCTACTACTGAATATACAGATGCCGCTTTAATTGGCGGTTATGAAGAAATGACGGTAGAAAAAGAAGATGAAGATGGAAACACAAAGAAAGTTCTTGATTGGGTTAGGGAAGCAGGACTATTAGAAGGTAGCGGATTAGCCCATTGGGACGAGTTTGAATATAGCGGTATCTTCAAACAAAGTCAAAATAAAGAACAAGCCATTGTATATCTAAATACTCTAATGAATACATTAGCGGGTGAATCTTGGATTATTAGTAAGAAACTAAAGCGTGGAGAAATGATGGAATGTTATTGCGAGCGTTCTATTTTAGCCATGACTTACCCACCGGAGAAATTAGCGAAGGTTATTGCTAACAAAGGTGTTCTTCAAAGAATGATTCTTTTTATTTGGGAAGTTCCCGAAAGAGTATTAGACGCTATGAGAAGAATGCAAATTAGCAAAGCGGGAAAAATAGAAGAAATCAATGAACCTATTGATGAGTTTGCACAAGAGTTCTTTGAAATTTATCAATTAGTAAGAGAAAGGTTTGAGGAAGTTGGGAAAGACCCATTGAGAACAATGACATTCGGAGAAACCTTTACCGAGAATTTACTAGTAGAATATGAAACTATGCAGAACTTCATCAGTTCAAGCGACCCAGTAGTTAGAAAAATTGCATCTAACTTTACAACTAGGCTTTTGAAAATTCTAATTAAGATGTCAGTTCTTTGTTCTATTGCAGAAGCAAAGGACATTAAAGACAAATCAAAGCGATTTCATGTAAGTGGTAGAAATGTTGTGCAAGCAGGAAACATAGTGCGACAATGTTATAACACATTGGTATTATGGTTAGAGCGAAGCCTAAAGGTTCAACGCAGGGTCGGTGGAAGAACTCAATCACCAAATGAACAACTATTTTTGGAGACACTAAGACAAGCAAAGGTAAACGAGCATGGATTTTTTAGTAAGGCAGTAGCGAAGGAAACATTATCAAAATCAATGAATGTAAGAACTGCGGAAAGGTTATTTAAGAAATACGAAGACGAGGGTTTGTTTGAAATAGATAAAGTAGGGCGTTCCTATTATTTGAAATTGAAGGAGGAAAAGAGATGAAATACGAAAATACATATGTTGTGTTTGATGTGACTAAAGGGCCAAAAGTAATAATTGAAACATTAGATACTTACGGTGATGAAGGTTGGGAATGTTGTTCTATGCTAAGTATAGCAGGAACTAACATTGTCGCTTTCTTGAAAAGAAGAATTGGCGCAGATGAACCAACAGTAGATGAAGAAAGCGAGAAGTTAAGTAAACTTTGGGCTAGTGATTAAGCATGTCAGTTCTAGCATTAGACATTGAAACAAAAAATATGTCGCACGAAATAGGCGGTTTTGGTAATACCCATATGTTTCAAGTATCTACTGTAGCAACATGGAATGGAGAAACAGGAACAGTTTATGTTGATGAACCCGTAGAATCATTCGCTAAGTCCGGCCACATAGTTAAAAACTTAGGAGAACTGAAATACGACTTAGATGAACATTTATCAAAGGGAGGAAAGATTCTAGGACATAATATTGCAGTATTTGATTTACCGATACTTAGAGATTCTATGGATATATATTGTATTCATAAATACCTAAGTGGTGAACAGTATATTGACACTAGCAAGATATTATTGAAAGAGCATGGAGAGAGGTTTCAACTAAAGAACCTTGTAAAATGCACGATGAATGATGCTAAACTTATGGATAGTGCCGATGCACCTAAGTTATGGAAGATGGGCCAATATGATGAGGTAGTTGAATATTGTATGAAAGACACACAATTAGTTTATGACTTATGGAAATATGGACAGGAACATGGGATTGTTAAAGCATTCTCAATAGAGAAAGAGGAATTTGTAAATTTGGAGGTTGATTGGTAATGTCTACGGCAGAATGGATTGGCTTATTCATCTTTATGATTATCTTGACGCTATTGTTTTTTGCCGCCTTTGGTGGAACAAACATTACAGAACAAAGCGTTGATGATTATATCAAAAGATTAATGGGTCAAACGGAAGAAAAGAAATGAGTTTAAAACAGAAGTGTGCTTATTGTGGAGATAAGACATTAGCAAAGAGAATCTTAGGATTCTATGTTGGCTCTAGCGAGCAAGTAAAACTTTGGGAATGTCGGTCTTGTAAGGGTATATGGTCGCAAGACACTAAAATTTAGAGGGAGAGTAGTTTAGGCTACTCTCCTTCTATTTTTTTTTGGATTTTTTTTTCCGATTTTTTAACGGCAAAAAATTTTCTAAAAAACCTACGAAATTTCTGAAGTAGGCGAAAGTTATTCCTCCTTTGAATTTAAAATAATAAAACCCAATGGTTTATCTTTATCATATAAGAACCAAATAGTTGAAAATCCAAATATAAATCCAAAAAATAAATATAAAAGCAACTCAATCAATATCAAACCAAAACCCTATCTTATCGCAATAACTTTCATATTTATATCTCATAGCCGTTTTATAGCCGTCGTATGATAATGGGTTATCTACTAACCAAGAATCAAACCAACCTATATCCCAATGAGAGTTAGCAGGTATATTCCAAGTTTCTATATCTTCTTTAATTAAAGTAAATCTACTATCTTTTGCACAATAAGGCCAAACCATATCTATTACTTCTTGTGAGTTTTCTATAATAGTAATAGAATTAAAAGTGTGATTATCAATTAATTCTTTATTTAGAAAACCTATTCCTAAACCCGCCACAAGTATATCTCCTGTAGCGTTATCCCAAAGCCATTTATGAGTATGATATTCTGTTGCTGAATCTTTCATAATAGAACCTACACTTTTCTTAATTAGCGAAAGTTCTCCATTATCCATTTCTAATTTCCAATTAGTTGTTTCACCTTCCGGTATATTTATCCCTAGCATTTAATCACCTAAGTTAGTAAAATTCTATGCTCTACAAATGTTCTTTCTTGGTTTCCGCCAACACTACAAATAACTCTATACACCGTTGAAAAATATTCTCCGGCTTGTGCGCTCGCTACACCACCACTTCTAGGAGCAAAGTTTCTCAATTGTATAACGCTCATAGTCCCCGTATTAGTCCCAATATTTCCACTAGATGTTTTAGTTCCGTTAGCACCAATACTACCTGCTACAGTAGTAGGAGCCAAAGGAACAATCACATTTGCGGCATTGTTAAAACTCGTTGAGTCTTGAAGGGGGAATAGGTCGCCAGTAAAAGATGTTGGGAAAAACGAATTAGGGTCGCCACTCCAAAATGCGCCAAAACCAGTCATAGTAGTATTGCAGGATATTATATCATAACTACTAATAGTAAAAGAGCCATTAGGGGATTCTAAATACCAACCGATTAAAAACTGTGCAAAGTCTAAGTGTGTTGCACCCAAAGCACCGTTATAACCACTATTAAAAATACTATTAAAAGCAATAGCAGTCATTGTATTTGTTAATTGTATAGTATGAAATCCGCCATTTAGAGAAGGGTTTGTTATATCAACAATAGTCATAGTTGATGGCGCACCCGCTTTACCACTAAAAGGCGTTAGGTTTTGTGGCCCAAGACCGTTCATAAAGAACTCCATCATATTAGAACCAAAAACCTCCGTAGTGACACCAACATTCCCACCATTAGAAAGAGCAAGATATATTGAATTAGGTGGGGTTAATCCCGAAGGGGGAGAACTACCACCACCTGCATTAGCCTCATCTTCGGCACAACAACCGGCTATTGCTACATAAATAGTAATCACACACCTAAAGCAATCCAATTATTACTACCAATAGAAATACAAGTCACCGCATTATAAGTTGCTACTGTTATAGCCGCACCATTACTACCACCGTTAATATTAGTAGAAACGCTCGGACTTACTGTAATATTACCATTTGTTGTGTTTAAAATAAGATATTGTTCTCCAATACTAGAAGTAGCGGGCAAGGTGACATTTCCCGCACATATCAAAGCAAAGCCCGCATGAGTATTTTCCGTCAAAGTAGTTCCTCCACTTACAGAAACAGTAGATAATCTAGCGGCTCTAAAACTGTTTCCGTGTAATATGTTTACACTTCCTCCAATATTTCCTCCACTTGCCGGATAAGCCCCAATATCTGCTAATGTTTCAGCCGCAGTCCTACCTTCTATTTGTGTTCCATCTACTCTTAAGAAATCATTATCGGCTAAGTTAGCATTAGCCCTTAATATGTTATTACTACCAATACCAAAAGCCGCACCACTTAATAATGCTAATTCGGTATTAGTCACAGGAGAAACGGCTAATTCACTACTTGCGTTAGATATTAATGCTCTATTAGCAGTTAATAGAGTAGTTATAGTTCCATCACCTGCAACTCTTAATCTCATTGTTCCGTTTTGGTCGCCTATTTGAAAATATTGACTAGAAGTATTACCGTCTAATCTTATATGTAGTCTGTTTGCATGAGATTCTATTATAGTCTCTCCGGTATTAGAACCACTACCAGTAATACTAAGAGTTTGTGAATAATTATCGGAGTTAGCAAATCCAATAGAAAGACTATTAGCCGCTTTATTTGTTGTTAAAAACTGAACTTGCATACTCCCAAATCCACCGCTTGTAAATGTTAATACGGCAATAGGCACATCTCCTAATGTCATTGGAGGTATTTTATTAGCAACATTTGTGCTGTTTTTCCTTACTTGTAGAGTATGGTTTGAAGATTGAACAACTAATAAAAATCTAGCATTTTCTACCGGATTATCGCTTCCATATTTAAAAACAGTATCGTCAAAGGTAGCCGCAGAAGTGGTCTTATATTCATTATCTAAAAACACCCCACCTGTAGCAACACTAACCATCGGATTACTATTTGCTTGGGTTATGTTAAAACTACCGGAGGCATGCCTTATTGCATAGTTTCCTCTAATACCTGCACTTAGGGCTTTTATTAGACCCGTATGTGGGAAATCTACTGCATCTTCTATTTGTGTATAACTGTTATTGTTTGTATCATTCTTGCTATAAAAAAACGGATTAGTTTCTGTCACCATATTATTCAACCTCTAAAAATATAAAAATTTCTACCGTTGTAGTAGAAGAAAACGGGCCAATTCCAGTGAAGTTTTGTCTTAGTAGCATGTTATTTGAAGAGTCAAAAACACCAACTTCTCTAATTACTTTGCCCGATATAGAAGAACCCGCTACTGTAATTTTTACTTGAACTACATTTTCATCGGATTTAGTAGCAACTACTGTAGTTGTAGCACCGCTTATGGGTATATCTAAATCTGTTTGGCTAGGAAAAGTGCTATTTCCACCTAGCCCAACTTTAGCAGTTCCACTACTATTTACTAAACTAACCACTTGAGTAGCCAATAAATCTTGCATTTTATTTGCTATCAAAAGTCTTCCTCCAAAATTTCAGTAATCTCGGTAGCACCTAGACCTAGTGCATTGGCGTTAGTATTTAGTGTTGTTGTATTTGTATTTAGTGTAAATACACCGCCTGTCAGTCCAACGGTTCTAACCAAGATTCTAATAGGTTTTATCTTGATAAATTTCCTAAAATTAAATTGCGTTGCTGAACCATCTATGATATTTTCATTAACTCTATTGTTGGTGCTTCTATTTGCTATCGCTAATTCAGCAAATCTATCTTCAAGACCTTTAATGTAATTTCCTAGTTCTAAATCAATAGTTCCTGTTAAAGATTGTTGCATTTGTAAAACAATGAAATCTTGTCTAGGTATGTTTTCTTCCGGTATTTCAACCGTAACCACATCTCCGGTTTTTAATTGTGATAAACCGTTGTGATTAACCGAGAGTCGTAAATTAAAATTTCTTCCGTTATGTAATCTTAATAATTCATTGGCTCTTTTATCCACTTCTTCTTGACTAGTCAATTCATCTTCAAACACTCTCATAGATTTCTTTCCTACTTTATCTATGCTTGAAACATCTTGTCTAAACGCTTTATGAAATCTACCTAAAACTGTTATGTCATTGAACAAATCAAATTGGCTTTTTGTCTTAGAGTAAGAAAATATATTGTTATCTTCGGATTTAGTCGTTAAGGCTAATTTAGAATCCGTCATATTATCATCGGATTTAATTGAGAAAGAATCTCCATTTTCTAACAATCTTTGTCCCTTTTTATTCATCAAAAATTCAATTGCAGTAAATAGTTCTGTTCCTGTAAAATTAGGAGAAACAATATGTGGATAAGTTTCTGTGCTAGATAAAGTAAATTCAGCACCATTACTTTCCATTAAATCGTTAATTAAAACATCAGTATCATATCCTATATCTACAGAAGTTCCTATTATCGCTCTCTTAGGATTAAAAGGCAATTGCTCCGGTATAGTTAATGAAATGGTTTCCGAACAAGAAACAACACCTAGTAGTTCTTCTTGATTTTCTATATTAATATAATATTCTACATCATTTTTCTTTTCAAAACCTACCGATGTGAAGTTTTTATTATCTCCATCGCTAAATAGCATTTTGGTTTGTCCTTCTTTTAGAATATTATCGGACATATTACTTAAGTTTCTAACAACTAAATTACCATCATTAGACTGATTATCGGGGTCTACTATGACATACATAGATAAAATGCCTTCATTATTGCTTTCATGTATTTGAGTTCCTTCGCTATCTTTAATATTATAGTGTCCTATTTTATCATAGTATTCGTCAGTATTTGGTTTTCTAGTATATCTTGAAGATAATTGATTTATTGATATTCTATTAGGACTACCACTTGTAAAGCAAGTGTGATTAGGTTGCATAATTCTATAATATCTAAATCTTTGAATGTGATTCATTCTAGCAACGCAAGAAGCAGCGTCCGATGCAAGAATAGGAGTAGGCAAATCTCCACTAACTGTAATAATATGTTGTCTTGATTTACTCGTAGTATCTATTTCATGTGATAGAACATAGAGTATATGATTAGGATTTACACCATCTACGCTAAATCTTGTAGAATATCTATCTCTAAAAACCCCATGACTTCCCGACCTAAAACTATTATTACCGTTGTTAGGGGCAAAGTTTTGCATCACACTTCCTGTATCATTCCATACCAAACTACCTTCTTCCGATACTAAATAACAACCCGTTAAATCTACATTAGTTAGCCAACTAGGATTTAGAGAACCATACATTTTATGCCCTACACCAAATGCTTTCAAATCCGAATCGGTCAAACACAAGACATGAACCTTAGTTCCACAAGTAGCCCATTGAGTTCCCATTATATTCCTGCTAACAATAATATCTTTAGTTCCGCTTGCATCTGCATTCTTATCTATCTT
>TARA_R100000278_G_scaffold465_2_pt1 | contig 20617 bp, 28 predicted proteins | sample TARA_R100000278 | Tara Oceans TARA_R100000278 (sample SAMEA2620755) | marine metagenome | biome: marine biome (ENVO:00000447); feature: deep chlorophyll maximum layer (ENVO:xxxxxxxx); material: "saline water (ENVO:00002010), including plankton (ENVO:xxxxxxxx)" | depth 66 m | reverse complement strand
ACTCCTACAATGAATAATAAGATTGCATCTTCTTTTTCTATGGATGATGTAAGTTCTATGTCCTTTGATGACATGGCTAAGATAATTAAGAAGGCGGAGGGTTCTAGATGACTTGGGATTATTACGATGACGGAAAAATTTTGAAAGATGAAAAGGCTACGGCTAGGGAAATGTATCCTAGTGTTTCTAGGAAATTTATGGAGGCAGATAATCCCGAATCTCAGAAATTCTTCCATGAACATTTACAAATGTTAGAACGCAAGATGGGAGTTCAAGTAACTCCTACAATTGAGAGAAGGAAAGGTTCCCTTGAACAATTTAATTTTTGGAGAAATGCTTAGGTGATTAGAATGACTTGGGATTATTACGATATTAAAAAGAAAGAAGATTATCTTACTCCTACTAATAGAATCCGAGATTTCGGCGTAATTAGAACAAGGGTGTATAATTCCATCGTTGATATTTCTAGAGATTTTGATTTAGATAAAGAAGAAACTCTTTCTGTTGTAAAGAGAGTTTTAGCACACATGGAAGGAAGAGATAGTCTTTGACAATTATAGAATAGGTGAGTAAAATGCCGGAAAGAATGACAAAAGAAGAAGCAAAAGTTCAGCGAGCAATTAGAGCCGCTAGAATAGCAAAGCAAACTCTACTAGAAGAAACAAGGGATAGAATGCCTTTGGAAGTAGATGAAGATTTAGTTAAGGTTACTAGACCAAAGGCTGAAAATGTTACTATCAAAGTTCCTAATCAAGACAAGGAAGGCTATGGTCTTGCAGGTGTAGAAGAGGAGTATAAAATTAAGAAATCTGATTCTAGATATATGATGTCACCACTTGCTGACATGGATATAGATGAGTTAAGAAATTTAGTCGAAAGAAATCTAGTTAATTTATCTAAACTAGAACTACTTGAAATTTTAGAAAACTATCAAATTGGCGAATTGTGATGCCCTATGCCTGAATCCGGCCTTCTATTTGAGAAGGATAAATCAATCTCAAGTGAAATTCTTTCTCTATTCGAAAAAGCAAGAGTAGCATACCTTTCTGCAAAGAGTGACCCAAAGAACTACGGTTCTCGATGGAGAAAGACTGTAGAAGATATTAGGGATTCTTATGATGATTTGGACTACTTAGGGGGTCAATTGAAAACATATATTTCCGAAGATGTATTATCAAACAAGGAGGCCCTAAATCCCGAAAGCCTCATGGCTACTAAAATATACGAAGGAATCAAAGAAATGCGTTTTGAGTCTGATGAAGTTCAAGACCCATTTGCTAAGAGATTTAAGGGGGATGTTTTAGAGGCACTAATGAATGATGCAGGAGTTATGGTCAAGTTTATCCACTATGCTCTTAGGGCAGATGAAGAAGTATTACCCGATGAACTATATGCAATCAAAGATATAGAAGCAGATGATTTAACAGTTGGTCTAAAGGGTATGGACTTAGACCCAAAGGACATTACTCTCTACATTACTGAACATTATGGTGATGGTAAAGATTCTAAGAAAATAGAAGGTAAGTTCAAGAATGGACTATCAATGCTCAAATTACTTTTCACTTCTAAAAATTCAGAAGAAGATTGGAATAATTTACTAGGCGTAGAATTAAAGAAGGCAGAAAAGTCCGAAGAGGAAAAAGCCGAAATAGATTTCATCATTCCAAATAAGCCAATGTATAGAATATTTGAATTAGACGATATTCTAGAATTACAGGGCTTTACAGGAGAGTATGTTATTCAAGAGAAATATGATGGAATGAGAATACAACTTCACAAGATTGATGGTAAGGTCAAAGTTTACTCCTATAATGAAAAAGACATTACAGATAAGTGCAAAGACCAAGTTGAAATTCTACAGAAGAAACACTTTGGAGATTGTATTCTTGATGGAGAGTTGATTCTATTTGATGGTGATGAAGCCCTACATAGAGCAGATACTATTGCTCATGTTTTCAAAGGCAACTATCCGGAGGCTAGACTTAGAGCGCATGTATTTGACATTATGAGACATGATGATAGAGACATGACACAAGAACCACTTCGAGATAGAATAGATATTCTATTCACAAATTATTCTATGCACAGTGATGAAAAATTAGCATTCCCTTCTAAGAAAGATACTCGAATTGCTGATAACATGAAAGACATGAAAGAGTATAGTGAAGAGATTATGGATATGCCAACGGCAGAAGGGGTAGTCATCAAAGATATTGAATCAACATATTTCATAGGAACTAAAAAGAATCCTAAGTGGATTAAATGGAAGAAGTTTGTAGATTTGGATTTGATTGTATTGGATAAGAAGAAAACTAAATCCAATATGTTCTCCTATACATTAGGTGCGGGGCCTGTAGATGAAGGTCAAGAAATTAATGGTAGAAAATACATGAATGTTGGTAAAGCAAACAATACCAAATTAGATGTTGATATCGGAGAAATTCTAAGAGTAAAGGTAGATGAAGTCAAAGGTTCTGAAGACAAGTTTACCATTTACAATGCAGTTGCTATAGAAATACCGGAAGTTGAAATGCCGGAAAAGGTAGTTACTCTAGAATTACTTTCTAAGGATACCAAACCTAGTTTGAAATTTAAGACTAAGGCTTTGAAAAAGGGTATCCTCATTACAGACCATATTCACGGAGAAGCCATTTTGAAATCTATGGATGGTTTTTCCCTATACGAATTTGAAAGAGATAATCTAATGTCTAAACATGCTATGATGAATTTGGATTCATGGAAGACTGATGCTGAGAATATTATGAAGACTAAACAAAGTGAACTAACAGTAGCAGTATTTCAGAAGTTGAAAGACCAACCATTGACTATCAAAGACTTACACAATTTCTTAGTAAAGGATTACGGTAGACTTTACGATACTATATTAGAAAGCAAAATGGATAGGCTGAAAGATTGGTTTAGCAACAGAGATGGAATTAGTTTTGATTCTAATACTCAGAAGTTTTTTTCCGATGAGGACAAAATAATGATGGAAGAAGAAGAGTCCTATAAAACTCCATCAGAATATAGAAGAGGACAATTCAAAGTTTATTCTAGAAAGGATGATGATTTAAATTTAGTAATCAAACTAAAAGATACCACAATGTCTTGGACTATTGACATTAATTCCGATGACGATATATTCAACTTATTTGGTAAGGCTGGAAAATTCCCTGCTCAAGTTGCAACTACTCCTCCTGTAGATGGAACTGTCGTAGACGAAGGAGAAATAGAACTAGGTGTTCAAAGAGCAGGATATCATGAATATTTCCTAAATGGAAACAAATTTGAAACTAAACTACATGTAAGAGTTGTTCCCGTAGACGAAAAAGAGATGTGGTTAGCATGGACAGGATACAAACAAACTCCTGCTGATAGAGAAGGGGATGAAGGTCTTTGGAATATTAATGAAGATAAGTATTCGAAATTAGTAATAAATCCGGAAAACGAATAAACGCTTAAATACCAAATCTAAAAAACAAGGGGTTGAGGAAAATGGGAAGTGCAGTTATTGCAAAGAGTGATATGGACTTTCACATACTCAAAAGCCAAAGCGATTTAATGATTGGGGGATATGCAAGCATAGAAATCGTTGACAAGCAAAATGATTTAATCACACTCAAAGCACTAGAAGATGCAGTAGAAAAATACATGGAGAATGCAAAGTTTAGAAATGTAATGACAAATCATTCAAATGTGCAAGTTGGAGAAGTAGTAAAATCATACCGAGATAAAAATGGAAAACTATGGAAAACAGAAGTTGATGATGTTGGGTTTTTTGTAGTAATAAAATTAAGAGATGACATAGAAAAGGCAAAAGAAATTGGAAGAGGAATTCGCAAAGGAACATTGAGGTCTTTTAGCATAGGAGGACAGGCATTACAGAAAGTAAAAAAACAACATGCTGAATTAGGTGAATATAGCGAAATCAGTAAGTTGGAATTACATGAAGTAACCATATGCGAAAAGGGCATCAATCCCGAAGCGAAATTTGATATTTTGAAGCAAGATAATGAGGGAAAAATTATGAGTGAAAAACTAGAAAAAGCACTTGGAGAACTTGACACTCTACTAGAGGAAGTCAACTCTTTGAGAAAGGAAGAAGAAATGATGGAGCCTACAGATGAAAAAATGTATGGCGGAAACATGGATAAGAAGGATGAAGAAATGATGGACATGAAGGAAACTATGGACATGAAGGAAACTATGGCAGGAGAATACATGGATGAAGAAGCAAAGGCTCTTGTTCCAACAGTAGACGGAGCCGGAGTAGAAATCGGAGATGTAGCAGACCGTATAGTAATTGACAACGGAAATCCACGCCACCAACCACAAACAGTAGTCAAGTCCTTTGGAAATGACGAAATTTCTTCACTAAACCTTTCTCCGGAGAACATCGAGAAGGCATACCGTGAATTTAGAGCAGAACAACTAGAAAAGATTGCATATGAAAATCTAGCAAAGTCTTTCGAGACAAGATTCAAGAGCGAAGTATCTGCAAGAACAGATATTATCGCAAAGCAAAACTATGACGCAAAGAGCGAAGTCTCCGCACTAAAGGAAGAACTAGCAGAATTGCGAAAGTCCTTTACTGTAGAAAAAGAAACTATTCTCAAATCTCAGCAACCAAAATCTGTTGAACTACCATCTATGGATGAAGTAGCAAATATGTCTTGGGCCGACTTGAACAGGCTTGCTGGAAATTGAGGGGTGATTTAAATGGCAGGATATGTAAACACAATTAGAGACTTAGAAGCACAGACATACGGAATCGGTGGCGCATATGGCGGCAACGACATTCTAAAGCAAGCAGGAGTAGTTCAAGGATTACACACTGCTCACGATATCGCTGATACTGCGGCATCGGGAGTTACAGGAATTAGCACTACAACCGGACTTTACAATGTTCTTTACGGACAAAAAGTTTGGTCTATGTTAAACCGTGAAGTAAACGCACTATCAATGATTTCAAAGAGACCATACACCGCTTCCGGATGGAGAGTTCTAAAGAGCAGACCTTTTGGTGGCTCCGGAAACACTCTAGCAGAAGCAATCGTAAATGATTCAGACCTAGCAAACTCCGGTATTGGAGAAGATGCACCGGCAGCAGACGCTATTGGTGGCGTTCCAGAAAATGCTGGACTATCTACCGCAGCAGACGGTCTAGGTTCTATGGCTCCAACATACGCACAATTGTTTATGAGTCCAAAGACTGTTGCACATCAATTTGATTTCAGCGAATTGGCAATGGAGATGGCAGCAATTGATGACGGTATTGGAGATATCAGAGCGCAACTTCGTGAAGACATGGGAATTGCTCACGCAGAAGCACAGAACATGATGCTACTAATGCCACTAGAGCATTATGGTGAATCAACAAACCAATCTACAGGTCGTCTAGAAAACATCGAGAGAAACTACACTTCTCTAAACAAGATTATTACTAGCCGAGCAGAACTTTTGGCTATTGATGGCGGAGTTATTGCAACCGATACTACAACTGCATCAAACAACTTGGGTAAGATTTTTGGTGATGAGAGATTTAGTGCTGCCTCTTTCCTAGATGCAGAAGTAGACTTTGGAAGCGGATATGCTAGTGGAGATGTTCGTTCACTAACTCTAACACTATTGAATAATATGATTCGCAACCTACGAATTGCTGGCGGTTCTCCAAAGGTTATTCTAACAGGATACGACACTATTCAAGCAGTTGCAGATTTGCTACAGAGCCAAGAAAGATTCATGGACAGAAAGGAAATAGTTCCTACCGTAAATGGTGTTCGTGGAGTAAAGGGCGCAGAAGTTGGATTTAGAGTAGCAACATACTACGATATCCCACTAATTCCTTGTAAGGATATGGCTACTACAGGAAACGCAACCACAAAACTAAGTGACTTGCTATTCCTTGACACAGACCATCTATGGCTATCTGTTATGAAACCTACACAATACTTTGAAGATGGTATTACTAACGGAAACCCATTCGGTGTTGGCCGTCTAGGAAACCAAGCACTTTACCGCACTATTGGTGAAATGGGTTGTTCATTCTTTAAGGGTCAAGGTAAGATTACCAACATTCAGTGAGGTGTTTTAATTGACACACACTGTAACATTGTTGGCTGACCATAAAGGACAGACAAGGCCGAGAGTTTCCGGAGATGAGTATTTCGTAGATGCAGTTATTGACATTACTAGTCACACTGCGGCTGGTGAGGAAGTATCTGCGTCTTCTCTAGGACTTTCTACTATTAATTGCGTAATAATTACAGGACAAGAAAAAGGTATTGGTAACTCAGGATTTTTGGCTACAGTAGAACTATCTACTGCTGGTGCATATGAATCTTCAAGTTCTTTCCAAATAGTCGCTACCGACTTTGATGGAACTAATGCTTCTGCTTCAAATTCTGACGATGTTGGCGCAGTTAGAGTAAGAGTTTACGGAAACCTTTGAGGTGAAATAGTTGGCTAAGATTATTCTTAGTGAGTCTTCTGTAATGGGAAGGTTGAGAGTTGGGCGAGAAGAAATCACAAGAGAAGTTTCTTGTGAAATCTCCGCACTAAAAGGTCTACTTAGAATGGAAGACCCCAACCTTCTCATTACTTTTGAAGAGTCCGATAGGGAAGAATTAGAGAGTCTAGATGATAGACTACTAGTTTTGTCTGCTAGAATTCTAAAACTAGAAGGAGTTCCGACAGGAAAAGAAGTAGCAAGTGCGCTTTTGCCTAAGCCTAAAGTAACTACTAGGGCTAAAAATACTGCTAAGAAAGCAGCAAAGAAGGCAAAAGAAGCAGTAGTTCCAACGAAAACTGAAGAAGTTGTAGAAGAATCTGAAGATTCTGAATGACCAACATCTTCAAGTATCATCGGAACTACGGACATACGGAGAGAATATTATGGTAGACTCTTGTAGGTCAAGCGGAGTATTGACGGCTAGCGCAGTAGTAGCGGCACATCCTTGTAAATTAAAGAGCATACATTTCAGCATTTTTGCCGGTGGGCCGGATGTTGTAACAGTCAAAGTTTTTGACTCAAAAGATTCTACTTTAACAGGAAATACTGAATTGGCTAGGGTAGTTGTTGAAGGGTCGCAATCGGTAAGCAATATAGAATACGATATGCACGGAGTTTTGGCTAGAGAAGGACTTTATCTTGAAATTACAAACAGTGCAGGAAGTCCGGATGGCACTACAAGACATGCAGTTTCCGTAGAATTCAACTGAGGTTTTTACTATGCCAGCACTAGCACACGACACAAGATTAGTTATGACTATCCTATTCGTAGGAACAGTTAGCGGAGCGAATGTTTTCTTTTACGCTAACTATGGAACAAATTTCCCATATACCACTTTGGCACATGCGACTTTATTCGGACTGATAACAGTAGGTTCTATTATGATTCTAAAGGCAATCTTTGATTTAGCCTTAAATGAAAAGATAGAAATGTATCTGTTGGATAGAAGAGTGAGTCACTTTTGGGCACAAAAGAGAAAGGAAGAAGAACAGAAGCAAAAAATCCGAGAAACAATGAAGAATTATACTACAACATATAATACTCAACCACAGTTTGTTTCTCAGATGGAAGCAGAAGGAATAGGAAACGAATTTTTAGCGGCTATTGAACAGTGAGGTGAAACCTTTGGTTTTTACCGGATTCGATGAAAGCGCAATGGCATATGACCTACAGAGAGCGCACTCTGCTGATATTTGGTTTCTAAAATTTAGAGCCTACTTTTGGGGAACTTGTGCCGCTTTGTCGGGTTTTCTAATAGGAAACATACTAGGTGTTTTCGATATTAATATTCTAGGATGGATATTAGAAGTTTGCAGAGATGCTTGGAATCATACCTTTGGGTGATTAAATGTGTCAGTCCTCGCAGGTTTCGCTATTGTAATTACAGAAGCGGCGATTGCTTTTTACAAAAGAATACATGCGATTAATTTTGGAGTTTATGGTGCAACAAAAGTAGGTAAAACTACTTTACATCATCAACTTAGAACTAGGGGAGAAGTTCCCGATATTAAGAAAAGGACTGTTGGCCTACACAGAGGAACTAGAAAAACTATTAAGTTAGATGGTGAGACTCATACTCTCAAGACGGCAGATGTTGGAGGAGAATCTTTCTATTGGAAAGAATGGGTAAAGGATATGCGTCGGCGTAAAGTAAATTACATTATATTTATGATAGACCATAGACATCTAGAAAGTTCTGCTAATTTAGACCACCAACTTGCTTGGAAATTTTTGGTAGATGCAATTTGTTCTTCTACATGGCCCGATGGAAAAAAGAAAAAGGAAGCAGACTATCCTATGGGTATTGGAATTTGGGCAAACAAATATGATTTATGGGGTAAGAAATATTCTCATGAAGGGGAAATACAAGACCATCCTATCTTCGAGCCTTTTAAATATGGGATGCAAAGGTTAAATGACAAAGGCATACCTACTTTCAAGTATATCGTATCGGCTAAATCACAACCCGAAATGGTTTACAGGGGAGTTACAACAATGATAAAGGACTATTGATTACTATGTGGAAAAATGTTCTAAAATCAATCCCAAACTATTACATTGACGATGATGATTGGTTAGACCTTATGCCTAGCGATTTTAATGTAAAGGCATATGACAATGAGCAGTATGAAGAAAAATACGAGCCTAATTATCCACTAATGGTAATACCTAATAAAAGATTTATAGATAAAACTCTAAGAAGCAGATACGATTCTAATATGCAAGAAGAAACAAAAGAATTATTTAGAAATATGAAAGAAATAGAACCTGTTGTAGTGATAGAATTACTAAATAATAATGGTTCTATATTTGATAGAATATTAGTAGCAGGACACCTTCGTTCTCACATAAGAGGACTAGCGGGGCATAAAACTATACCCACTGTCGTTTTAACAATGAAAGAAAGCCAATGGAGAGAGTAAAATGTTTCAACAACCAAGTTTAATAGGACAACCGATGAACACAAATGCGCCATCTGCATTCTTGCCACCACTACAAAGAGCAAGAGCAAGTGGCCCTGTAGAAGAATACAAGTGCATGAATATCAAACCAAAGAAGCAATTGAAGGAATTGACTAAAGTATTAAGTCCGGAAAGAAAATCTTTTTTGAAGATAAAATACGGCTACAAGTTTAATCTCAAAGAACGCTGCGTAGTTTGTGGAACTCACCACATTTGGGAAAGTGGAGACTATATGAGACCACCAATTCCACTAACACATGTCACTAAAGGTAGGCCAATGAGAGGAACTTATTGTCCTAAACATGCCGGTATTCATAGACAAATGGAGATGCTTCAACAACAAATCCTAGCAGAACAACATGGCTTAGAGTTCAAGGCCTTTATTCCTAGAATGCCAAAACTAACTAAGTCCGGCCCACTTACTACCCTAACAAAAGAAGATGTTACTAGTTTGGTTTCTGCCGGATGGCTTATTAAACCGCCCACCTTAGCGGATAATAAGTCGGCTACCAATGAGGCAATTGAGATAGTTGGAGAAATTAATATTTTAACAGATAGGCTAAATCATTTAATGATAAAACAAGGTGTGGTAGTAGAAGGAGATGAGTAATATGTTTGGAACAAGTAATGGCACAGTATTAAATGCAGTTCAACAACAAGGAGACCAACAATTCAAATCAATGAATAATCTATTATCTCTACAAGATAATCATGTAGAAGAATTCTTTCAGTATCATGGTGAGAAGTTCCTAGTTACATTTGAGAAACTAATAGAGGATGTGGTAGAAAGAGTAGTTAGCCAAATGCTAGTAAAGTTGCAATTGGTTCAAGATGATACTACTAAGAGTATTAGAGTTCATCCCGATTCTCTTAGAGAATACGAAAGAATTACTCAAGAAAATATTCAGTTGGATATTATTAATTTGCTAAATTCTGCTATTGATACAGAAGTTATCAATCAAAGAAAGATGGCAAAGCAACAATATCTAGAATCTCAAGGTTTTGGTGGGGGAGGAATGCCTCAACAAATTTCAGCAGGGGCAGCAATAGCGGGAGTTACAGGAAATTCTCAACAATATCAGCAAATGCAGGGTGCTATGAATAATGGAACAGGATATCCTGTTCCTCCAAATGGCACAGACGCATACGGCAGACCATATTGGATAGACCCACAAACAGGACAAACTTTGTATGAACCTCCTAAAAGTGGTCTAGGATTAGGTAGTGCAATTCAAAAAGGTGCGGCTTGGGCAAAATGGCTAATGTGAGGCGGTCAGAATGCCAATCAAAGTAGTAGATGAAGGGCGAATTAGAAATTGGCCCGATGAATATGTTGGAGAATTTCGTAATGCTCTTATCGAAGATAAGGAAGTTAAGATAGATAACATAGTCAACGAATCTACTACTAGTTTAGATATCGAATTTGATATTGAAGATTTTATTACAGAAGGATTAGAAGAAGTTGAAAAATTAAAAGAGATGAAGATTTTTGATATTCTTAAAGAGATTGGAGGAGAGGCTAGAGTTGCTTTAGCACTACTTACTGATAAGCCTAAAATTGCAGCAAATTATGAAGACTATACTTTAGGTGATGTAATAGATGACGATTTCAAAAGAAATCAATTGATTGGATATTCATTTTTTGCCTATGAAAAAGAAGGAGAGACAGAAGAAGGTAGAGGAATCTATAAGCCTATTAGTATTCTTCCGGATACTTTAGACATGGGTAGAAGTAGAGAAAGAAACATAAAAGGAATACCGGATTTAGATTGGCAAGACATTAGTTTTACAAATGAAAGTGAAAAGGCAATAGATGAAATGGAAGGATTTAGAACTAAACTTTCTACTATGAAGGATGTAGACCCCGAATATCAAAAAATTGTAGAAGAAGAACTGAAAAGTATTCCTACAATGCTAGAAGTAGGGGATATGGAAGAAATTCAGAAAAAGCATATTCTGAAATATTATGATAGTGTTGAAATGGTTCCCGTTAGTGAACCACCCGTAAAAATGACAAAAAAGATAGACTTCGATAAAGATGGAAGTTTCAAAGAAAAAATTGCAAGAATCGTTGCAGGAAACCTAAATCCTTCTATTTTAGGAGAGATTTCTATTACTATTAACAATATAGTAAATGATGAAAATTCATTCAGTGCGGATTTAACTATTATACAAGAACAAGATGCTAGATTAGAAATTAGACCTTTTGGTGGAGGATTTAGAAGAACTGTTTCGGGTGCTATGTCTGATGCCGAATTTAAAACCTATATCAATAAAAATAAAAACACCATACAAATAGATAAAGATAGAACCTTAGAGGACATATTAAATTTAGTAGAATTAGATACTATATTCGAATATGCCAATGCTGATTCTGAGAAGAGAGAAAAAATAGTATTAGATTCGGGCGTAGATAATAAACTTCTAGATACAATAGCCGGAACTATAAATAGAATCAAAGAACAGATAGTGGGCGGAGCAGGAAAAGTTCCTACTAAAACTCTAGCCGGATATAGAGCAAATATCAAAATGGATGATATCCTACAAGACATAGAAGAAAGATATGTCAATCTAGAAGACGATATCGCAAATGCAAAAGATTTGATAGGAGTTGAAGATTAATGCCAACCGTATTTTCCCCTAGTGACTATACTTCTATCAATCCGGACTATTCCGCAGGAAGAGGGTTCTATACTGACATTAGTGCAATTTCAGACCTTCTGCAAATTCCTGCTTTTACCGCATCTACAAATCCTACCAATGCTCAAGTTGGTTCTATAATTAAAAGAGTAGAAGGTATGATTGATGATAAAGTAAAAAGGTCATATCGCCCTATTCGACACGAAACAGAATTCCATGATTTTCATTTTGGTAGACATCCAGCAGATTCTTATTACGGTGGTTATGTAGGATTTGTTCAGTTACAACATATGAAGGTTAGAAAAATTGTAAGTCTTCAAGTGTGGCAAGGAAACTCATACAAAGAGTTGGCTTCTGCTCAGTCGAGTATCATTTTGAGTGAAGATAATTATGGAGACCTACATCAAATTATTTTGAGTCTACCGGATGGAACAGAATTTATTTTAGAGTCTAGCACTAATGTTGGAACTTCTTTAGTTGATTCTAAATTCAATAATAGGTTTGGTTCTAAAACTACTGCAAAAGAAATTATTGCTTTGACCAACGAACAATTTCCATCTAATACTTCTACATTTACAGGAGCAGATAATAAGAAAAGTTTGACAGAAAATGGAGGAACTAACTTTAATGTTTCAGACTTTTTCTATGCTGCTAGTGACTTAAACAATGGAAGAAAAATAAACATCTCTAGTTTATTGATGGGAGAAGATGGTTCTGATTGCACTCTAAAAGTTTCTATTCAACAATCCTGTACTGCGGCAAGTGGGGATGCTACTTTAACTGTGGCAGATTCTTCTAAATTGACAGTGGGAATGGTAGTGACAGGAACTCATATTGCAGCAGGAACCACTACTATTACTTCTATTACAGATTCTACTACAGTTGAATTAAGTGGAACTTCTACGGGAAGCGGAAGCACTACTGTAACATTTACTTCTACTGAAACAATTCCTAAAGTTTGCGATATTGAGGCTTTTACAGATAAGCAGGACATGAAAAGGATTGGAAGTTTTTGGAAGATAGGGAATGAAGGTAGGCTATTTTTCCTACAAGATTTCCCTTACCACACCAACAATTCTGTAATTGTTTCTTATATCGCAGGGGATAAGAGAGTTCCTTCTGCTATACATGAAGCGGCTACAAAATTAGTGGCGGCAGAAATACTGAGACATGATGACCAAACTATTCTTATTGCTGAGACAGGGGCTAATATTACCACTAAGGAAAAGTATGATATTCTCAAGAAAGAGGCTATGGAAATACTAGATGGTAAGAAAGATATTGTCTATATTATTGAGTGATTAGTATGCGGGAAACAATATCCAAAAGAAAGTTTATTTCCGAAGAGGAAAAAAATAAGATTAGAGAGGTTTCCGATGATAAGAGACTTACTAGAAAGGCAAAACAGTTGAATGCTATGGTTAAAAACAGTGGGCCTTTTTCTGAACCTGTTATTAACTTAGTCAATAGAGATGAGGAGACTAGAAAACTTTTCGTTGCTAAACTACTAGAAGATGAAAAAAATTTAGATAAAAATTTGAAAAGGTTGGCAGAGGCTTTAGGTAAGAAGAAGTGATTAATATGTGGAGAGATATATTGAAAGATTTGACTTCTCAGAATAATAAACAGTTTATTGATTTTGTTCATAAAGTAGTTATACCTAAAGTAAAAGAAGTTCATCCTAATGAAGTAATGGTTAGATTTGATAAATCTAATGATAGTCGCCCTAATGTTGCAGTTGCTCCTTTGGGAACTCCTCAAGATTTTATTAATGAAATAGATAAACATACAACAGGATATGAAACTAAACAAACTTCGAATGATACTGTTTGGATAAAGGCGGATAGCGAATCTGCATATTACTTGGAGAATTAATAATGTTTGAAGACCTAAAGCAAAAGTTCGAAAAATATCTAGAAATAGAAAAGGAAAGAAATTTGCAAATGCTTGAAGTATCTAGATTATTGGGAGTAGACTTTACTTTTTCAGAAGAAGAAATGATTCAAAATGCAGAACAAAAAATAGTAGAGTATATGGAAAGGACTTTACAAGAAAAAATAGACAAAATATTTGAGGGAGTATAATGTCTTGGAAAAATATTTTCAAATCAGAGTGGAATACTGAAAAAAATGACCATCTTGAATTTATGTTTTCTTTATCAGATTATATTCTAGACAAAATACAAGCAAGAGAAGGAAAGGAGCCTATTAATTTAGGAGAGTATAGAAATAGGGGCGGCTACTATTATACTCCAAATTATGTGCTAGAATTTTTCCCCTTAATAGGATTTAATAGAAATGAAAGGGAAGAATATGCTAGTGGAGATAATACCATGTATTCATTTGAAGTAGGAAGCCCAAATGTAGTGGAAAATAGCGTAGATTGGTATTCCCATTGGAGTGTTTTTAAAAAAGACATAGAAGAAATAGCGTCCCAATTTGGAGAAGAATATAAACTAAAAGAAGAAGATAAGGAACATTTTCCTATAGTTAGTTATGTTATTGGAAAAATAGAGGGGGGAAAAACTACACTTGCTTTGCATTGCAAGGATAGTGATTCTTGGGCGCAATCCCTCATGGAAGATGCTTACGGGAAAATAGTTGAAAAATATGGGCCTTCTTTACAAAATTGGAAAGATTCGCTTAGAGGTAATGAATAATATTGAGGGAGTATAATGGATGAAGTTAGTTTGCTCATTGACCTTCTAGATAGTAATTGGTCTAGTTCTGCTACTACTTTACAAAGTGCCGGAACTATTTCTTCAGACCATATTGGTAAGCCCAATATTATTGACATTAGAACTCTAGAAGCCAATAGAGGAACTCGCTATGATTTGTCATTAAAAGATTTGATTGTTGTTTTTGAAGATAGCCAAAATCTAGAATATCCTACAGTGCATTTTGACATTAGAAATGAAACTTATTCCTTTACAGTCCACATTCGACATGTTCAAGATGAGCGAGCCGGAACGGATAGTAACTTTGGCAAAGACAGGCTAAGGGCTTTATACTTGATTACTCGTCATGTGCTTGAGGGGAAGCGAACCGGATACACTGCATCGGATGGTTCTAAGTTTAATCAAATATTTGTAGGCTCTAGAAATGAATCCAATGACAGGAAAAAAAGAATATTCGGATACAAGATAAGTATAGAAGCAAAACGGTTCGCACTCTCAGTCCCATAGTAAGTAAGTAAGGAGAGGGGAATAATGCCAAACACAGACATATTTTTAGGAAGCGGTGCAACATTATCATTAGTGCCGGAAACAGATTTGTATATCGGGTTAAACCATAGCACTAGCACTAGCACAACTATAGTTGCGGAAACAGACTTCCAAAATAATTATCTTTTAGTTAATAATTTATATGTAGGTTGTATTGTTGATTATTATGTAACAGGAACAACTACCCCTGCTTCTACACACACTGTTACTGCTAACACTACAAATTCTGTAACTATTAGTCCTGCTCATGGCCATACTGAACAAAATGGTGATTTTATAGTAATAAGGGCATATGGCTCTCCCAATGTAGGGCAGAAACATGGCACAGTTAAAAGACTAAATGCTGATAATTGGTTAGGAATTTTAGAAAGTGCAGAATTTCCAAATGTAGAAGTAGAGGTCAAGCAATCAAATCTTTCTTTGGGAGGTTCTAGAAACTTTACCCATCAATACAAGGGAATTGAAACTGCAAGTGGAGGAAATCTAAACATTGTAGCAAATCATGGAACTTGGCTATACTATGCTTTAGGTGCTTGTGACCAAGTTATAGCAAAAACCAATGATGACCACCCGACTAACAGATTAACTGCTAGTGCAGCAGGAGATGTCTATATTGATTCGGGTAATGCCGGTGCAGGAACAAAAACAATTACAACTCATCTAAATCAAGGGCCAATATTTTACAAGACAGGATATGCCGCTACAGGAGTTGATGGAACTGCTCTAACTCCACCTCTATTAAATCACTTAGATGCACATACTAATACAGAACAGTTAGTGCTTCCTTCTACTCCTTCTTCTATAACAGATGCAATTACATATAGATTCATAGAAGCAAATGGAGAAGACTTACCTTCCTTTGCACTAGAACAATCTATCAGCAAACTAGTTAGTGGTTCTGAAAACTTAACAGATACCTCTTCTAATTTAGAGGACTTGAACTTTGTAAGAATCGCAAGAGGAAATAGAGTCAATACTTTTACTATGACCGCAAACGAAAATGAAGAAGTAAAAATGACTCTTGACTTAATGACAAGAACTGTTCACAAGTTAGAACAAAATGAAGCATACGAATCTAGAGGTGGTGCAGGAACTACCAACACTAATTTGTTTAACTTTGAAACAGATGAATTCCTAGAGCCATTCTTTTTCTCAAGAGGTTCCTTTAGTCTATTCGGACAACAGTTCCTAAAGGTTACAAATATGTCTTTAACAATCAATAACAATCTACAGGAAAAGAGATTCATTGGTGTAGGAAACAATTCTATTCAAGATGCTATTCCGGCAAACAGAGGATACGAATTATCCTTTACTGCTCTAGTAACAGACGATTTACTCTTTGAGGAATTATTTAATAGAAATGAAAATACAGGAACTTCTGTAGTTACAACCGGAACAAACTTTGCCACTGATGCACAGATTGATTTACAATTTGACAAGGCAAATGGAGAAGAAATCAATATCTCCTTCAAGAACTATTTCCTAGAAAGTGCAAACTTTACAATACCGGATGATAAAGGGCCAATTACTGTTGAAGCAATGGTAAGGCCTAGAGATTTGAAGGAATGTACCGTAAAAACACATTGGATTCTACAGGGGTGATTTTCTTGGATAAATATACTAAGAGAAGAATCATGGCAGAAAAACTCAAGGCTCCTAAGAAAAGAGGCCGACCAAAGAAAGAAGAGGTAGTTAAAGAAGAAGAAACTACTGAATAATTTTCCACCAACTGTTTGTTTGTTTGTTGGTAGAGGTGGAAGAAAATGTTGAATAGAAAAATAGTAAGTGACAAGAGTGTAATGTTTGCACTCGCAGATGCAAAGTGCCATTGGATACAAGTAGCCCCCGATTCAGATGAATATCTGAAGGTTTGGGTAAAAGAACCCACATGGTTAGAAGTAGACAAAGCGATTAATACATTAATGAAAATTAATCCTAAGACACAAGAAATGGATATAGACTTGAATAAGATGTATCGCTATATGGTTGATAACTTTATCACAAAGACAGAACCATCTTTGTCTACTGTAGATTTAATTAAACTCACTCCGTTTGTCGGAAATCAAATTAAAGAAGTAATGCCGAATCCTTTTGAAGTTATGCAACAGGAGGATTCATCAAAAAAAGGGAAGTGAGGCGAGTATTGAAAGGAGGACAAGGTTCTCCTTCTACCGTAAGCCTCATAATCGTATATACTTTAGCAAGTGCGTTAAAGATAAGCCCTTTAGAGATTTATCAGATGCCGGCAAGTTTAGTATTAGACTTGCTGACCACCCATTCGGTGTTTGAAGAAATAAAAGCAGAAGAAATGGAAAAACTGAAAAAGAAGTGATACTATGGCAACAGTTCCTTTATTGCAAGCAATTGCCGAAGCATTTAGAGATGGAACTCAAGCAAGTAATAACTTTGTAGGCGGTTTAACAGAAATAGCAAAAAGATTCAAAACTACTCAGAGAACGGGAGTAGAATTTACTAGGAATTTAATATATCAGTTTGGTGGATTTAGAGTTGTTACAGGTGTTGTAACCTCTATGCAAATGCTATCAAAGAGCATTCAAGCAGTTAAAGGAGTAGTAGGTGTTGCGGTTCCTGTTTTCGAATATCTAAATAATACATTAGGAATAACTGAAAAACTCTCAGCAGTAGCAGGAGCAGTTGGAAGTGTTGTAAATTTAGAACAAATGCAAGCCAAAGGGCAAAGAGTGGGAGATTTTTTGGCTCCTGCCGTAGAAAAATTAGATGAAATAAATGAGGGCATTAATGACCTTTGGGAAAAAAGCGGTATAAATGATGTCTTTAGAAATTTAGCAAGATTGGATTTAAAGGGAGCATTCAAAAGTTTGAGTAAGGGTGGGGTAGTAACTACAATGCTCAGACTTTTAACGATAATTTATGGGGTAATCGGTAAAATTTTATTAAAATCGGTAAAAGGAATATTTATATTAATTACGAAAACCTTTGCAATATTTTTACCTTATATGGTGTATGTATTAGGAATAATAATTGCCGCTATGGTAATAGTTAGACTATTGTATGAAACGGCGGGAGTTATTTTTGATACCATTGCAGGAGTATGGGAGGTCTTATGGCCTACACTTAGCACTTTCTTTGGTCATGTTGGAGAATTTTTAGGTGTATTCTTTAGTGCCATTGGAGGAATATTTGGATTTATTTTTGGCGATACTTCATTAGAAGAAATGCTCTTTGGAATTTTTGATTTAATCCCTGCGATGCTAGATTTTGTAATATCGGGGGCACTTACTCTTTTAATAGGGGGGATAGGATTACTTGTGTCTTTAGTAATTTCTTTTGTTGCAAGTATAAGTAAAAGAGTAATAGGATATTTCCAAGATAATTTCTTACAAGCCCTTTTGGTAACTCTTGTTGCAATCCCTCTATTAGTATGGGGAGGCGCATTTTATGTAGCGGGGGTAGCCCTTCTAATCTATTTTGGTAGATGGATTACCAATAGGTTTACCTCTTATTTTAGTGGAGGGTTTTGGAATGCAGTAGGTGATTGGTTTAATGGTGCGGTTGGAGATTTAATAGACGCAATCGGAGATTGGTGGGATGGAATAGAATTTATGGCTAATGGTGGAATTGCTAAAGGTGGAATGGCAGTAGTGGGAGAAAGAGGCCCCGAATTAGTTAATCTTCCTAGAGGTGCTAGAGTTCATTCTAATGCTCAAAGTAGAAGGATGGTCGCTACTGCACAAGGCGGAACTATCATTCACAACAACATTACAATCAATGCAAGAGATACTTCTGATGGAGAACTTAGAAGAATTGCAGAAAGAATTGGAAATATGGTAAACAATAAAATTAACAGAACCACTTCTTCTAGAACTATGAGGTGATTAAATGAGTTATGTATATCTTAAAACAAAGGCAAATGGAGGAAACTTGACAAAAAATGTCATACCTCTAAAAGTAACTTCTATTGGAATATCTACAGATAAAACGATTCCGTCTATGCCTGTTCCTATTAGCGGATTAACTTTTGGTGAGGCAACAGTAGCCGCTTTAGATGCAGGTATGTCTAGAAAAAGCATTAGTATTAGCGGATTTATTTTGCCCGAAACCATAACCAAAGAGGGTGCAGGGGGCCACAATAAAGGAGCATTGAATTATACTGCTCACGAAATTGCTCAAATGATTGCGTCGGGGGTGGATTCTACAGGTGCAGCACAACATCAAGCATTTGATGAATTGGTATTTCTTATTCCTTCTACAGTAGATGAAACCTTTACTCAAGTTACTGAGAGAAACATCCCATTTACCTTTGCTTCTAGAGGAGCAGCAAATGAATTAGACAATTATAGAGTTCCTTTCCCGAATGATTTCCCAACTTCCGAAACATCTGAAGGAGTAAAAGGTTTCATCAGACAATTCGGTTGTGACTTTACTTCTGATACTGTAGAAGTTTCTTTCAGCATGACCTTTGAAGTAGCAACAGTATTCCCTTGAGGTGAAACAAATGTATGAGATACTAGCAGGGAACCAAAGGTCATTGGTCTTTCCTGTTATGTGCAATGGTCATGTTAAGATAGACTATAGTGATAATGTTGTAGATACAGGAGGAGATTCTTCTACTACAAACGATATCGCCTACGGACTATGGGCACATGAAGGCTCATTCACTTTTGAAAGTATAATTACTCCTTATGAGATAAATGGATATGGAACTCATTCCAATCAAACTGCTCCTACATATAGTGACAAGAGAGTAATGCCGGCAATTTCTCAAAGTGTATATACTGCGGGAACAGAAGGCAATCACCAAAGCGAGTTATATCTTTCAAGAACTGCTAGACTTACTCATGAAATGATGATTTTCTATAATCCTAATTTTCAAATATCTTTAGTTAATTCTACCCTACATAATGAAAATAATCCTGCTAGATATAAGATTAGAGTTAGATTAAAATTAGGGACTTCTACTGAAACTTATACTACTGAAGAAGTCATAGTTCCAACAAATAGTCAATTTTATCGCTTTGATGGAGCAGTAGGTTTTTCTCCATCTTTGCATACTACTGCTGATGGTAGAAAAACTCACATTAGGGCTACTAGTATCAGTAGTCCTAGCGGTGCAACATTTACGGCAGGAAGTGCTAATAGGCTATTTGCAGGAGGAAAACAAGAAGTATTTGTCTTGGTCAATAATGTAATGACATCACTAGGAACAATTCAAAGTATTAGCGGAAGTGATGTAACTCTTACAACTACTCCTGCAACCGCTTTACAAAGTGGGCAAGACCTCTTTCTAAAGGCAGAACATATGGCTATGTATACTCACAATACATTCCATATTGCTTGTACTTTCAACGAAACTAATAGAGCATTGGATATATTCTTTAATGGGAGTTTGGTTAAGACAAATACGCATTCAACAGATTCTACTTTTTCTTTTGCCAAAGAGGATTGCTACATAGGGGCAAATGGGACAGGTTCTACAGGAGCAGGTTCGGCTACTACAAATAAGCAATTTATGGGAGAGATACACGAAATGTCTATGATGGGAGTTAGGAGAAAAGAATTCAAGGGAATTAGTAGTTTGCTTCCTAATTTCGATGATACCCTGTTTTACTTTAGATTCGAGGAGGTGGACTTATGAGTGATAGATTGAATATACTTGCTACCGGAAGAATGAAGGAATTTTATGCTTCCAGCGCAAGTGTTAGTGGTTCTTCTGCTACAGTTACTTCTGTAAGTACAACTAACTTAACTGTAGGGATGAAAGTTACAGGGCACTCTAATCTTCAAGAAAATACTTTTAT
>TARA_R100000278_G_scaffold33710_1_pt1 | contig 20728 bp, 31 predicted proteins | sample TARA_R100000278 | Tara Oceans TARA_R100000278 (sample SAMEA2620755) | marine metagenome | biome: marine biome (ENVO:00000447); feature: deep chlorophyll maximum layer (ENVO:xxxxxxxx); material: "saline water (ENVO:00002010), including plankton (ENVO:xxxxxxxx)" | depth 66 m | reverse complement strand
GCTGTTCTCTCAACAATCTGGTAGAAGTCGATGTTGGTTTGGTCATAACCCCACATTGAAACAAGAATATCGCCAACCTGGTAGCTCTTTTGATTTTCCTCTGCCTGGGCCTTTTGTTTTTCCGCCCACTTCTTTTTAGAATCCGCTAAGTTTTCTTGTTGGGCGAAATACTTGAGAATGTAATTCTCTCTGTCCTCTTTGGTTTTGAAACCGTAATACTTATCGTATTTGGTTCTCTTGCCACCAAAGACCATGACGGTATATTTGGTTCCGTCTGGATAGTCGTTGGTGTATGCAACGGCGTCTGTTGTGGCGGCCTTAATTTCTTTGGCCCCCTCTGGTATATAAAAGTCTCTAGTTAATTTCATTTTTTGCCTCCCACGCTTTTTTCATTAACTCGTCTCTATTATCAAACTCTTCTTTTGTCACCTCTTCGACAGGCATAGCAAACACCTTGATACCTGCGTAATCGTATGCACTGTCTTTGTAGTACCATTTAAGAGCAGAGCCTTTAGTCAAAGGCTTACTGTTAAAGGATAAATGGTCAACTCTTATTCTGCCGTCTGCCAATGGAATTTTGGCCCACATTGCAACCTTGTAATCTCTTTTGGTTGACCTGTAAGCTAACTCGCCTTCAAACGTAGATTTTAAATACTTCATACTGCCTCCTTGGTTTTATGATTAATTTTTCTATCCACATCTTTATTATGCACACTTTATACAAATATGCAAGTATTTACTAATAAATATTTCTTTATATAAAGACTTGTAATTATGTGCATATTTGCTATTATAGGTATGTGGGAAATGAAGTTAAAAACAAAAACAAACCAGGAGGGGTTATGAACGACAAAGATAAAGAAGTGTTCCAGTATCTCGATGATTTGAGAGAGTCTGGATTTGTCAACATGTACGGTGCTTGGGAATGGCTAGTGCATGACTTTGATATGTTTCCGCATCAAGCCAAGGATTTCGTGTTTGAGTGGATGAAGGATAAAAAACTCAACGCGAGGGAGCTAGGGTTATGAAGAGACCAAAAAGACTTAGTGCTGGCCAATACGAGTGGGACGTGTTTGACATTACAAAAGTTCAAGGCTATGACGGCAGTGTTTTTTGGACCGTTGGTGTTAGAGAAGGCTATTGGTATGGCGACTGTTACTTTGAGGCTGGCTACGGTATTGACAGCTGTGACACTTACGCCGATGCCAAATACATTGTTGAGTGCATATTGAATGACCCCATGTTCAAAATTAAAAAGGAGGTAACATGAAAAAAGGAGTTATGAATAAATACAGAATCTTATTTCGTTGCGATAAATTTGCTCACCCTGCTAGGGTTTTCATATTTGCCGCAAATGATACCCAGGCCCAGCAAATAGTCATGGACACTTACAATGTTCCAAAGCAGTGGATAACACACGTTAGCCTTTGGAAACAAAATGTAAATGTTAATATTAACGGTCAAAACGTTTGGGAGGCCGCATGAAAATTGATTTTCACAAAAAAGTAAAAGTAGAATTAACAATCGGTGAGATATTTGAAATTGTTGGTCATCTAAAAGATGTCATCAAATGTAATGGTGGCACAGATTATACTGACGATGACGTTGTTAATGCTTTCAATAAACTTAAAGACATCAAGGAGGTGGCGTAATGAGCAGTATCACAACATATAGTATAGATAAAGCTACTAGGTTTTTAATAAAAGAGGTTGAGTATGACGCTGATACAGTGTGGACAGAAAAAACTGTTATTGAAGATTTAGGTGGCAATCACGACCTAACAAGAATATATATAAATCTTGCGGTTCAAATATGGAAACCAGAAGAAATAGGTTTTTCTGATTTAATAGAAAAAGAAAAAAACAAAGGCTTTACGGCTTGGGAGTTTTTCTTGAAACAACATATTGACGGCACATATCAACCCAAAACAACCTGTGAAATTATTGACGATGAGGGTAATCCTGTCGTTGCTTAAGGAGGCCGCATGATACAACCGCGCAAACAAATTAATAACATTTACGGCTATGTCCGTGTTTCTTCGGAGCAACAAGTCAAAGAAGGTTCTTCTTTGGACGACCAAAAAAATTCTATTGAACAGTTTGTCCAGGCTAAGTTCAACAGGCCCGTCGATAAATTCTTTATTGACGCTGGCGTTAGTGGCATGAAGGACTTAGTCGATCGACCAGGCTCCAGAGATTTAACTGACATCATGGACAGGCATGACGTGATAGTAACCACTAAGCTAGACAGGTTTGCCAGAGGTTTTTATGACATGTTAAACATGGTGCCAACATTGGAGGACACAGGTATTACGCTTTACTTTTGTGAAATGTTTGGTGATACACCAGTAGTTTTACCTAAAGACGAAGAATCCACTGGCCTAGAGGCCAAACTAGACATGGCCAGGATAAACAACCGTAATTTGTTAGCAACCATAGCGCAGTTCGCAGAATTTGAAAGGGACCTAATTATGTCCAGGTTTAATAATGGCAAGATTGCCTGGGCCGAAAAAGGTTATTCGATCGGCGGTCACACCCCGTTTGGCTACAAAAAAGAATATGAATATTTTGGTAACAACAAAAGGAGAGCCAAATTGGTTCCCATACCCGAAGAACAAGAGGTTCTAAAAACAATCTATGCCTGCAAAGAGCGTGGCCTAGGTGCTAGAAGGATTGCCAAACAGGTGCAAAATTTACACAAAGGCTATGAGGACTTTCCCTACCACAAAGTCCACAAAATCCTAAACAGAAAGTTCCAGGGATTAAACCAGGCCAGTTGATTAGCAAAATTTAATTCTTCAATCTATAATCATGTAATGCGTGATTATAGAGACATCAATATATTTGACCAAACGCCGCTGTCCCTTGACGAAACGCTTGCACTTGCGTCAACGGACACATCCCGATATGTAAAGCCTTTGTCCCAGCTTGCCGAAGAAGATACTAGAGATTTTTTAGATAAAAGCATAGAAGATTACGAAGAAACCGTGCCCCTAGGAGCACAAATTTTGACTGGCCTTACGCTCCCTGGTATGGGAATTGACTTAGCCGCCGCAGGTAAATACAGCCGCGATGCTTACAGAGATTTACAGGCTGGCCGTGGCAAAGAGGGTGCAATCAACCTCGGTATAGCGGGACTATCTGCATTAGGCGCACTACCGTTAGTAGGCGAATTAGTCAAAGCGCCCAAGGCAGGATTAAAGGGCGCACTTAAAACTCCAAACCCATTAGAAAAATCAATCACAACAGAAGGCTCGGATGCCGTTGTAGATATTTCAAAAATTCAAAGACCTGTTGACCCCACAGGAAATATTTTAAGATCTCCACCTAGTAGAGTAGAGGATGCCGCTCAACAGATGAAATCAACAGGCATGGGTTATGAATACAAAGGTGTCAAGCAAACCCCCAGACAACCGATAGAAGTCCTAGAAAAAGCAGACGGTTCTTTAGAACAGTTAGCAGGCAAATCATCAATCGAGGCCCTAGAAAGCGCAGGTATAACACAAGTACCGATTAAAAAGTTTACGAGCGAAGAAGAATTCTTGGCTTACGAAAAAGCCAGAAAACTTAACAAAGAAATGGCTCGCGTTGAAAAATCAACAAAATTACAACCCGAGGCAGGGAATCCAACATTGGAATTGAAAGTAGAGCCATTCGGGTCTAAAACAGAAAAACAAGTAAAACAAATATTCAACGCGCATCAAGACGACATAAGCACTGGTTTTGTGAATGACGATGCGGCTTTTATGTTTGAACGGGCGAAAAGACTAAATCCCGAGTTTCAACAAAGCATAGATGATATAGCGCAACAATTTAATAAAAAAACAGCATCTAACCCTGGCGCTGAACCAGGCGCTATAGATATGGAAACAGGGCAAATAGCTGGACAGGTAAAAGGGATTCCTAGAATGATTGAAAAAGCCACCGATAAATACAATGGCGATATCGGTCAAATGACAGACCCAATAAGAACTCGTATTATTGTCAACACTCCAGCAGAAGAACGCGAATTAGCTAAAGCGATTGCAGACAAATTCCCAGCTATGGACTCAGGTAGAGTTTTAAAACCAGAGGGATATATTGACCGAAAACTTAATATTCAGTTTACAGGCTCTAACGGCGAAAAAATTATTGCAGAAATAGGTCTTATTACCGATGAAATGTGGAAAGCCTCCAACAAAGCACATCCTCTTTATGAAGAATTTAGATCCATATTACCTAAAGGTATGCCTAAAGACCCCAAACAATTAGCGGGCGTTACGGATGAGGCTTTGAACGAGGCTTTAAGATTACAAAAAGAAATGAAACAAATTTTTGGCGATGCTGGTGCAAAAATAGACCAAGAATTTTTTGACTTAGATGTGCAAAAATTTGCTATGGGCGGTGCGGTAACTTACTCGACAGGTAGATTTGGCAAAGTGCCACCGATGGTACCAAACCTTTCGTTAAATGCGCTTTCTGATAATTCCGCGCCATCAATGACAAAATCAGCTACCTGTGCTGGACTTGCTGGAATCCACGCGTCATTACCAAGTATAAAACCCAAGCTACCATCTGGTACTTTCTCAACAACAGCTGGGCCTTTTTCCCATGCAAAATATAAACGTGATTTTTCCATAGACCCTAGTTTACAAAAAAGTGCAAAAAATTACAACCTGGAAAATATAAATATTTTTGAGGAATCAAGTGAGTGACTTAGAAAAAGTAATTTGGTGCATAACCACAATCGAGTCGATGTTGCTCCTGGATTTTATGACAGAACCCGTTAGGTCCGACCTAACTCAACTCAAATCGCAACTTGAAGAAGTGCGCGATTCATTGACTAACTAATGGCTATTATCAACGGTTGGGGTAGAGGCACCTGGGGTGAAGGTGCTTGGGGCGAAGAGCTACCCGTAACCCTTACCAGTGTAGGAGCAATTACAGCTGGCCTAGGAACTGTAACCGTAGCCGCCGCGGCCGACGTATCGGTAGGCACTTTGGCCATAACCTCTGGCCAAGGAACAACCACACAAAGCGGTAAAGCCAATCAAACATTAGGAACCCTTGCCATAACTTCGGGTCTAGGGACAACTACACAAGTGGCAAAAGCAAACGTGACTGTTACAACCCTGGTCACAACTTCGGCTATTGGCTCTGTCATAGTCCACGAAAACGAGATTATAAATTTAACTGGGTTCCAGGTAGCCTCGGGTATTGGAGCTGTTACCACACAAGCTAACGCAGACGTATCACCGATAGGGGTGGAATTTACTGCATCGACAGGATTTATTTTAGTATATGGCGTAATAGACACGGATCAATCTCCTGGCTATTCCGCCGTTGCAACAAGTCAAACACCGTCTTATACTGTAATTGACGCGGGCCGCGATGCGGCATAACGTTTAGAATATTTAGAAGAGGACCAACATGGCAACTTATGTAAATGATTTAAGACTCAAAGAGATAGGCACAGGTGAGAGTTCGGGTACCTGGGGATCCGAAACCAACACCAACCTAGAACTTATTGCAGAGGCTTTCAGTTTTGGCACCGAGGCCATAACTACAAACGCGAACACACACACAACAACCATAGCCGACGGCTCCACCGACCCAGGTAGGTCTATATTTTTAAAATATACAGGTGCACTAGATTCTGATTGCACAATTACAATAGGCCCAAACACCGTTTCAAAACTTTGGTTTATTGAAAACGCAACTACAGATAGCGGTTCTTCTGGACCCTACAACATTATTATCAAACAAGGCACTGGCGCAACCGTTACCGTACCAAACAGCCACGTCAAAGCAATTTATTCAGACGGTGCTGGATCTGGCGGTGCTATGGTCGAGGCCTTAACAGATCTAAACTTAACAGATTCATTAACCATATCTGGATCCACACCAACCTTAACAATCGGTGACGCTGGAGCAGAAGATACTAAAATCGTGTTTGACGGTAATGCTCAAGATTTCTACATGGGTTTAGATGACTCAGCGGATGATTTAGTTATTGGCCTTGGTTCAGCAGTAGGAACAACGCCTGCTATTGAAATTGATGAAAACCAAGATATTAAATTTGCTCAATCCATAGGTGTTGGCCAAGCGGCATCATCAACCACAGGTGATATTGCCGCGCAAACCATGTCTTTATTAGGCACCACACCTACACTTACTTTAGGTGACGGTGGCGAAGAAGATGTAGCTATTAAGTTTAACGGCGTAAAAGATTTCTATATTGCTAATGATGACTCTGCTGATAAATTAGTTATTGGTGAAGGGTCAACTGTCGGCACAAACAACATACTTACTATCACCGACGATACAGTCACATTAGGCGACGGCGCGGCCGCAGATACAGCTTTAGTATTTGACGGTAATGCAAAAGACTTCTATGTGGCCCTGGACGATTCAGCCGATAAATTAGTAATCGGCGAAGGCTCAACCGTAGGCACTAACAATATTCTCACAATTACAGACGATACTGTGACATTAGGAGACGGCGCCGCTGTTGACACATCAATAGTTTTCGACGGCAACGCACAAGACTTTTACGTTGCATTAGACGATAGCGCCGATGATTTACTTGTTGGTGTTGGTAGCACTGTAGGATCTAGCGTTGCTTTAAGTATTGACGAGAACCAAGTGGTAACAGCTGAAACATCCGCAAATATAAAACAAGTCGCCTTAACAGACGGCACGGTGTCTTGGGATGCCAGAGCGGCCGCAAACGCATTTTTATTACTAGAAGAAAACAGCACCATTTCAGCACCTACTAACGCTACGGAGGGAGCTATCATACAAATAGAAGTTGCTCAACACGCATCTAGTGGGCCATACACTTTAGCGTTCAACGCTATTTTCGAGTTCCCAGGTGATGAAAACCCCACGATGACCGCTACAGACGCAAAAACAGATATATTTGCTTTCAGATATAACGGTAACAAGTGGCAAAATATCGGTATTAGCCAAAATCTAACGCAAAGCTAATATGGAAACGTTACAGCGTACAGCAAACCGAGGTTCTGTTAGTACGGGATATGACATATCTAACTCTGTAAAACTTGAAGATACTAATACAGAGTATTTACAAAGACCTGCCTCGGGTAGTGATGGCAATAGAAGGACTATGACTCTTTCTATGTGGCTTAAAAGAACTCAACCAGGAAATGACCACATTTTTTATTCACAAGGCGATCATGTAAGGTTTAGATTCAAAACCTCTGACTACTTTAGTTTACGGTTAGCAAACGGACATGAGTTTGAAAATGAATCAAGAGTATTTAGAGATCCTGCCGCATGGTCACACATGGTGGTTGCTATTGATACGACACAAAGCACAAATTCGGACAGAGTAAAAATATATTGGAATGGAGTTCAAGAAACAGATTTTGATACAGCACAATATCCCGACTTAAATGAGGAATTTACTCTTGGACAGTTTAGTTCAGTAACCACACAATTAGGTTTTTTTACAGAGAGCGGTTACGGTTTTGATGGTTATATTACAGAGGTCAATTATATTGATGGATCACAATTAGCACCTACTCAATTTGGAGAATTTGAATCAGACAGCGGTATTTGGATTCCAAAAAAATACACTGGCTCTTATGGGAGTGAAGGATTTTTCTTAAATTTTGATAACTCTGGGTCTATGGGAGCTGACTCAAGCGGAAACAGCAACAACTTTAATTTAATTAACGTATCAGCTAGCAATCAAGCTACAGACACTTGCACTAACAATTTTTGTACCCTTAACCCTGTAGTAAATTTCAAATACACTACTAACGGGATAATCAACGGCGCAACTGAATTTGGTGACAACACTGGAGGTGGTGTTGGTGGTGCTTTTGGTACTTTTGCAGTAACTTCTGGTAAATGGTATTGGGAAATGAAACTTGTGCAACAAAATTCTCACAATATAGGTGTAAGTGCTATTGACGATGGCGACAACGTTACAGCTTCAAATGACCCGCAAGATATAAATTCAACATTTAATTTCAATATATCGGCGGCGCGTATAGAATATTTTAATGGAGGTTCTAAGGTTAATGGTTCTCTCGATGCTTTTGCAGATTTTCACACGGATGGAGATATAATTTCTATAGCTTTAAATATGGACGACAATCAAATAAGTATTTTTGGAAACGGCACGTTGCAAAGTAGCGTAGCCAATTCTGGATTATTTGATGCGGCAAATAAAATGGTCGTGCCTTTTCATGCTACTATTAATGATACAGTTCAATATAATTTTGGTGGGTTTTCAGTGTGGACACCTTCAAGCGTAGCAACAGACGAGAACGGTTTTGGCTCATTTGAGTTTGCGCCTCCCTCGGGGTATTTAGCTCTGTGCTCGAAGAATTTAGGATCTAGCGGAGGGTAAATGGCAGTATATACTCAGATAGACGATCCAAGCGCCAATTTCCAAATAGCCACTTGGTCAGGTAGTGGTAGTACACAATCTATTACTAATGACGGTAATAGTGATTTACAACCTGATTGGGTTTGGACAAAACCAAGAGGAATAGCTTTTAATCATGCTCTTATGGATTCTTCAAGAGGGGTCGGTTCTTCAGGTAAAGTGTTAGTATCTAATTCTGCTAATGCTGAATTCACTATTGATGATTATGTAACTGCATTAAATTCAGATGGATTTAGTGTAGGCGCAGGTGATGCAGGTTTTAATGCTTCAAACGATACTTATGTTAGTTGGCAATGGAAAGCCAACGGTGGCACTACATCAAGCAATAGTGATGGCTCAATAACTTCTACAGTACAAGCAAACACTACAGCAGGATTCAGCATTGTTACTTATACAGGAACAGGTAGTGCGGCTACGATAGGTCATGGACTTGGTAAAGCACCTGCTTGGATTGTAGTTAAAAGTAGGACTACTTCTGCTAATTGGACAGTTAGACATCATAGTACAACTAACAATTATGATTTTCTAAGCCTGAATACAACAGATGCAGCAACAGCAAACGATGGCGCTTGGACACAAACAGATCCAACAACATCTGTTTTTTCAATAGGTACAGCTACATCGGTAAATCAAAACACGATAGGTTATATAGCTTATTGTTTTGCTGAAATTCAAGGATTTAGTAAGTTCGGCAAATATACTGCCTCAGGCGATGCAAATGGTCCGTTCATCCATCTAGGATTTAAACCTGCTTTTATTATGACTAAAAGAACAGATACCGCAGGTTATCATTGGCGTATGTATGATGCAAAAAGAAATCCATTCAATGTTGTAAATGCTAGATTATCAGCCAATAATAATGATACTGAATATTCAGGCACATCTGGTAATGAACATGCTGATTTTTTAAGTAATGGTTTTAAATGGAAAACAGCAGCATCGGACCAAAATGTTAGTGGTGGCACATACGTTTATATGGCATTTGCAGAAAATCCATTTGTAACATCAACAGGAATCCCAACAACAGCGAGGTAAATTATGTGGGCATTGGTAGAATCGGGTAGTATTAGTAAGATAATCAAACAACCCAAACAACAATTAATTGGTGATATAAAATATCCAAGAAATATATTTGAATTATGGTCGAGCTCTGAGTTAGAGGCTATAGGCATTTACGAAGTAGTTGAAGATAATACGAATCTTAAAGATAAAAATTATTATATAAACACAGAGCAAACTTTTACTTTTTCTAGTGGCGCAGTAAAAGCATCTTATGGCACAGCTACGGCGCGGTCATTAGACGATAGTGGTTCTGGTTCTGATTTAGTGAAAGGATTAAAGACAATACACAAAGAATATATAAACAACCACGCTTATACTTTGTTACAATCAAATGATTGGTTAGTGATTAGAAATCAAGAGGCTGGCACTGCGATACCTTCCGCTTGGTCGACATTTAGAACCAATGTAAGGTCTACAGCAGATGATATGAAAAACAAAATAGATGCCGTTAGCGATGTGGATGCTTTGGCAGCTTTATATGTTTATAATGAACAAGACCCGCCCACAAGACCGCTAGGTGAGTGGCCTACAAAACCAAGTTAAAACTAGGAGTAAAAAATGGAAATGATAGTAAATTTAGTGACATGGGTGACAATCATAGTAACCGTGGCCTCATTGATTGCCGCCTCAACGCCCACACCGAAAGACGATGCCTGGATAGGCAAACTTTACAAATTGGTGGATTGGGCCGCTTTAAACATAGGCCGCGCAAAGGAGAAGTAGCATGAGCTGGTGGACTAAGGTAGTGGATTTTATAACAGGAACAGAAAAAGTAGTAGTTAGATCCAGAAATAAAAAAGGTAGATATGTCGCCGATGACGAATCTACACCAGATGTGAATGAGGCCTACACGACAAAAAGGGTCAAAAAAACTAAAAAGGCAAAATAAATGACAACAGTAAAAGACGCTCTCAATGCTATAGAGTCGCATGAACGCGAATGTAGAGCTTTGTATAAGAGCATAGATGCACGACTTGAGGCAGGATCTAAAAGGTTTGATAAGTTAGAAACCATGCTTTGGGCCGTCTATCCTTTTATTGTTGGCGCCGTAGTATTAACTAAATTTATATGAACGAACAAAATAGATTTAGTGGCGACATGGACAGAAATGAGGTCGAAATGGACCTCAACAAATTCATGGATATGATCCGTGAGATATCTGATTTAAAAGATAAAATTAGAGACTTGGAATCAGACTCCAAAGTAAACCCACACCAAAAATGGATTCACCTGGCAAGAGCAGTAGACTCTTGGAGAATTTTTCCTCGCGTGTTTTTAAGCGTTTATATTTTTTTACTTTATTATTCAACCATGTGGTTTATGGGTTTAGAGGAACCCAGCTTAGAGCAATCTGGACTAATATCAATAATAGTTGGTGCTGGGGCGGCATGGTTCGGTCTTTATGCTGGGACCTCAAATTCGTCTAAGGGTTTTAAAGGCGAAGATTAATGGACCAAGCGTTCAGCTTGATCGCAGACGTTGGTGTTCCGATAGCCAGCGGCCTAGTAATGGGTTACTTTATTTTTTTAATTATGAAACAGCTTATGTCTGGCCTTGTTAATGATATAAAGGGTGTTGAGTCTATTACTAAAATGCTTATTACCAGAGCCTCCATAATGAACAACGACATGATAAGAATAGATACCAGCGTTTCCTCTGCTTTAGATTTAAGTCCAGACCTTACACGAATCGCAAGAGCAGAAAACTTTGTAGAAGATGGAAAAATTGATGCCAGGAGAGATTAATGGATATTGTTGCCCTGGTCGAAGAGTTTGGTTTCACAACAGTTATGGTTGTTGGCCTAGGCTACTTTGTTTACTACGTCTGGGTAACAATAACTAAAACAATAGACCCAGCTGTTGGCGAAATGAAGAAAACCATAATAAGATTAACAGACCAATTACGTTTATTGGACCAAGATATGATTAGGTTGCAACAAAAAATTAATACAGTTTTAGAACTAAAAGAAGAAAATAAACTAAAGGATGATTGATTTAATTTTAATTATTTGCGGCTTGTTAATACTAATATCATTATTTCAAGACCCACCGTATTTATGAGTAAAGTTTTTATAGGAATAATATTGGTTTTGGGCCTAGGCTTATATTTTTTATGGAGCGAAAATGCAAGGCTATCACAATTAAATCAAGCCTTTGAGATTAGAAATCAAGAACAGCTCGCCACCATAGAAACTATGCAAAACGACTTCAAAGTGCAATCCGAGGGTCTTTTGGCCCTGCAATCAAAAAATCAAGAAATTCAAGCCGAAATGAATCGGTATCTGGACATTTTCAAAAGACACGATTTAACTAAATTAGCCGCGGCAAAGCCTGGTCTAATAGAACCGAGAGTAAATAATGGAACTAAAAAAGTTTTTGAAAGCATCGAAGAGGACAGTCGCAATATTGATAGCCTCGACAATGGCTTACAGTTGCAGTCTAATCCCTAGCCAGCAACAAGTTAAGGTCGTTTCTAAGCCTATTAAGCGAACCTTTATACAACCCGTCATGCCCAGAGAAATTGATCTAAAAGAACCCTACTGGTATGTTGTATCTGAAAAAAATATAGATGAGTTTCTTACCAGGATTGAAAAAGACCAAGGTAATATAGTTTTTTTTGCTATGTCGGTTCCAGACTACGAATTGATGGCATACAACATGCAAGAATTAAAAAGGTATATTAATGAATTAAAAGAGGTTGTAGTTTATTATAAAAAGGTGACAACAACGGATAATAATAAAGATGAGTAACGGACCAGATGCCTTTGTTTATCAGGCCGAGTTAGATCGAATAATTGACGGTGATACCTTGGATTGCATTTTAGACCTTGGTTTTGATGTCAAGCTACACAAACAAAGAGTCCGCCTTCACGGTATAGATACACCCGAAAGCAGAACAAGAGATTTAGCAGAAAAAAAACTAGGACTTGCGGCTAAAAAAAGGCTTGGTGAATTATGCCAAGGAAAATTTAGGGTAAAATCACTCGGCAAAGGAAAATATGGCAGAATACTTGGCATACCTTATACAGAAGATGGCGAGGATATTTGTCAAATACTTATCAAAGAAGGCCATGCCGTTGAATATTCGGGTGGCAAAAAAACCAAAGTGTGGGGGGATTATTAACATGCACATATCAGAAGAAGGTAAATCATTAATCAAGAAATTTGAAGGATGTAAGCTAGAGGCTTATTTAGACGCCGTAGACGTGCCTACAATAGCTTACGGCCGAACCAAAGGTGTAAGACTGGGCGACGAGTGTACGCAAGAACAAGCAGACGCCTGGCTAGAGGAAGAGTTAGAAGAATACGGTGGATATGTAAACGATGCTGTAAAAGTGCCATTGACACAAAATCAATTTGATGCGCTGGTTGCATGGACTTATAACCTAGGCCCAACTAACCTCAATAATTCAACCATGTTAAAAGTTTTAAATGAAAATAACTTGGAAGAAGTGCCAGCACAAATGCGGCGCTGGAATAAAGCTGGTGGACAAGTTTTAGAAGGATTAGAGCGCAGAAGGCTTGCCGAGTCTATGTTATTTGAAGGCGATTCTGCCTGGCATGAGGTATAACAGAAAACAAAATTACTTTATACTTTCCTTAGACGCAATGAAGCGTTTAGGGTTAGGTAATTACTATGTCACTACCTAATTACCTATCCCGCCTTTATAAATATGAGTGATGTTTCCCTAAAAGATTTTGATATATTGTCTGAGCAAGACAAAGCCGAGGCTGTAGCTCTTTTAAATAGATACGAACAGCTAGATAAGCAGGATGCTTGTCAAAAAGATTTTATTGGTTTTGTAAAACACATGTGGCCAGAATTTATTGAAGGTCGTCACCATAAAATAATAGCTGATAAGTTTAACAAGATAGCGGACGGTAAATTAAAAAGACTCATAGTATGTTTACCACCAAGGCACTCTAAATCAGAGTTTGCCTCTACTTTTTTTCCTGCTTGGATGATGGGCCGTAGAGGTAATCTTAAAATAATACAAACAACTCACACAGCTGAATTAGCGGTAAGGTTTGGCCGTAAAGTAAGAAATATTATAGACAGCGAAGAGTATCAGCATATTTTTCCAGACACTAAACTACAAGCCGATAACAAATCAGCTGGCAGGTGGACAAGCAACCAAGACGGTGAATTCTTTGCCGCTGGTGTCGGTGGTGCGATTACAGGACGTGGTGCTGACCTATTAGTTATTGATGACCCGCACTCTGAACAAGATGCGCTTTCACCAAAAGCGCTAGAAAGTGCCTATGAATGGTACACCTCTGGACCTAGGCAACGTTTACAACCAGGCGGCATTATAGTGATAGTAATGACAAGATGGTCAACAAAAGACCTGGTTGGTAAAGTTTTACAAAAACAAGGCGATGACAATGCCGACCAATGGGATGTTGTTGAATTTCCTGCGATTATGCCAGAGTCCGAAAAACCGTTATGGCCAGAGTTTTGGAAGAAGGAAGAATTGCTAGGTGTCAAAGCCTCTTTGCCCGTTAGTAAATGGAACTCACAGTGGATGCAAAACCCTACAGCAGAGGAAGGATCTATTGTCAAAAGAGAGTGGTGGAAAAGGTGGGAATATGAGGATATTCCACCGTATTCGTATGTTATACAAAGCTATGATACTGCCTTCTCTAAAAAAGAAACTGCGGATTATTCTGCAATCACAACCTGGGCCATATTTAACGCAGGCGATGAAACGGCCGATGCAATCATCCTTTTAGATGCAAAAAGAGTAAGAGTGGACTTTCCAGAGCTCAAAAGACTTGCTATGGAAGAATACAGATATTGGAATCCAGATTGTGTCTTAATAGAGGCAAAAGCCTCTGGAACACCTTTGACCCACGAACTAAGGCGTATGGGTATTCCTGTAACAGCTTACAGTCCTAGTCGCGGCCAAGACAAAATAGCCAGGATGAATTCTGTAGCGCCGATATTTGAGTCGGGTATGGTCTGGGCCCCAGATCACGATTTTGCCGACGAAGTGATTGAGGAAATGGCATCATTTCCATTTGGCGATTATGATGACTATTGCGATAGTGCTACAATGGCTTTGATGAGATTTAGACAAGGTGGTTTTGTTTCACTTGAAGAAGATTATCAAGACGAGGTAAGGCTTTTAAAATCTAACAGACAAGTATATTATTAATGAAGATATATATAACTAAATTTACCCATGACGGCGAAGAATTTGCAGGACCTAACATTCATGCAGAAAATATGGATAATGCTGAACTTATTGCTGAGTCACAAGGATTAGTGGTTATGGGTGAATTACAAGACATAATACAGGCACATGAAACGGAACTTGAGCCAAAGGTATTACACTAATTATGGCAGTAGAAAAAGTATTAGACGCTGAAAATTCACCTGATATAAAAAATCAATCTACTACGGTTGAGGTTTTTCCAGAAGAAACAAGACAAGAACAGATAGCGAACGCCGCTCAAATAATCGTCGATGAAGAACAGGTGCTTTTAGATGATGAAATGTTGGAACCAGCGACGCCACAAGTGCCGTTCGATTCAAATTTAGTTGATTTTATAGATAAATCTACTTTACAAAAAATAGCCTCTGACTTACTAAGCTCAATCAAAACAGACAAACAATCCAGGTCGGAGTGGGAAAAAACTTACACAGACGGCCTTAAATACTTAGGCATGAAGTTTGATGAATCTAGGTCTCAACCCTTTGAAGGTAGCTCTGGAGTAATACACCCAATACTGGCCGAGGCGGTCACTCAATTCCAGGCCCAGGCCTATAAAGAAATGTTGCCGCCGAAAGGCCCAGTAAAAACAGAAATCATTGGTGCCAGGACCATAGAAACCGAAGATCAAGCTGAGAGAGTTCAAGAGTTTATGAATTATTACATTATGAATGTAATGAGTGACTATGACCCAGAGCTTGATATGCTTTTGTTTTACTTGCCGTTGGCTGGGTCTGCATTTAAAAAGATTTATTATGACAGCGTTACAGGCAAAGCAGTATCTAAGTTTATACCCCCAGAAGATTTAATTGTACCTTACGAGGCCTCGGATATAACTTCGGCTGAAAGGATTACCCATGCAATCAGCATGTCATTAAATGAAGTACGAAAACAACAACTTACTGGTTTCTATGCAAACGTAGAAATTAACGAAGAAACTTATGATGACACTGAATCAGAAATAGAAAAGGCTATTGATGATATTCAAGGTGTAGAGCCAAGCTACAAAGAGGACAGAAATAGAACGATTTACGAAATTCATACCGTTTTAGACATTGCTGGTTTTGAGGATATGGATGAAACGGGCCAAACAACTGGCCTTAAATTACCTTACATCGTTACCATAGATGAGGACTCTTCGACTGTTCTATCTATTAGAAGAAACTTTTTAGAAACAGACCCACTTAAAAATAAAATTAATTACTTTGTCCAATATAAGTTTTTGCCAGGATTAGGTTTTTACGGATTAGGCTTATCACACATGATTGGTGGCCTATCTAAAGCCTCTACATCAATCTTAAGACAACTTATTGACAGCGGTACATTAGCTAACTTACCAGCTGGTTTTAAAGCCAGAGGTATGCGTATTAGGGATGAGGATGAGCCACTGCAACCAGGAGAGTTTAGAGATATAGACACTACAGGCGGTTCTCTTAGAGAAAACCTAATACCTTTACCGATTAAAGAACCAAGCAGTGTGTTGATGCAATTACTGGGATTGTTAGTAGACTCTGGTAAACGTTTTGCGGCAATAGCTGACATGAACGTTGGGGATATGAACCAAGCGATGCCTGTAGGCACTACTGTAGCTTTATTAGAGCGCGGTACGAAAGTAATGTCTGCGATTCACAAAAGATTACATTACGCACAAAAGATGGAGTTCCAGATACTTTCTAAGGTTTTTGCAGAGTATCTGCCACCAGTCTATGAGTTTGCTGTTGGCTCTGGGTCACAAGAAATCAAAAGCATGGACTTTGACGGCCGTATAGACGTTATTCCCGTATCAGACCCAAACATATTTTCACAAAGTCAAAGAGTAACCTTGGCACAAGAATTACTACAGATGGTTCAATCTGCGCCCGATGTGCATGGCCCTATGGGTATTTACGAGGCTTATCGACGTATGTATTCAGCTCTCGGTGTGGACAATGTAGATTCATTGTTACAGCCGCCACCCGATATGACACCAAAACCGATTGATGCGGGTATTGAAAACTCTGGATTATTGATGGGACAGCCAGCTCAAGCCTTTGAGCAACAAAACCACGCGGCTCACTTAGATGCACATAAAAGTCTTTTCTTAACAAGCATTGTTCAAGAAAATCCACAAATTCAGTCAATTATCATTAGTCATTGCATGCAACATTTACAATTCTTATCTGCTCAGTTAGCTCAAGAACAGATACCAGAAGAAACGCAAATGCGTATTCAAGAGATTCAAGCGCAGATGCAACAAGTTACTCCACAAGAGGCTCAACAAATTGGTCAACAAATACAGATGATTTTAGACCAATTTAGCGCTCCAATCATGGCCCAACTTACCAATGATTTTCTCCAGTCCATAGGTCAAGGTTCAAGCGAAGATCCTCTTGTGGAAATCAGGAAAACAGAATTAGCACTCAAAGATAAAGAGTTAGACCTTGATGCTAATAAGTTTGTAGCAAAACAAGAACAAAGAGCGCAAGAAAAATTGATGGACGCAGATTTACAAAAAGAACGTATCAATGTGCAAAAATCAATCGCAGATGATAAACTCGAGGTAGCTATTGACAGATTAAAGCAAAACGCAGATCTAAAATTGCTAGAGCTAGAGAGTAAACTTAGGAGATAATATGACAACATCTTATAAACTTGAGGCCGTAACAAAGCTAAAACATGAAAAAGCAAAACAGCGGGCCCAAGAAATGCAGGATCATGCAAAAGCCATAATGGCGGCGCAAGCAAAAAAAGAGGCCAGCGACGCAAGAATAGCCGCAAAACAAAAAATAATTGATGCGGGTGGCGTTGTCCCGAACCCAAAACCTGTTGTAGAGGCAAAGCCAGAACCCAAGAAAAGAGAGGTTAAAAAAGCAACGCCTAAAAAAACTACAGCAAAGAAAACCACAGCAAAAAAAGCGCCAGCAAAGAAAAGAGGTAGACCAGCAAAATCCAAAACTAAAAAATAATGGATGATATAGATTTACTCGATAGAGTTAAAAAACTTATTGAAACTCGAGAAAAGCAAATTCAAGAGACTTTAATGTCTGGTGGCCTAAAAGATATTGAACATTATAAATATTTGCAAGGTGAGCTAAGTGCTTTATACTATATTGCAAACGAACTTAGCGACATATATAAAGGTTGATAATGGCAGAAACGAAAAAAGTGGCAGACGCATATATAGATCCCGATGATAGAATTTTGGATCCAGAACTTTTAGACAAATCAATTTTAGACCGCATGCCACAACCTACGGGTTGGAGAATGTTGGTTTTACCATACGCAGGTAAGGCAAAAACCAAAGGCGGTATAGTATTAGCAAAAGAAACAGTAAATAGGGAGGCCCTGGCAACCGTCGTGGCTTATGTGGTTAAAATGGGGCCACAATGTTACAACGACAAAGCAAGATACGGTGATAAGCCATGGTGCGAAGAAAAACAATGGGTTTTAATAGGGCGCTACTCTGGCTCTAGGTTTAAACTTGAAGATGGTGCGGAGGTTAGAATCATCAATGATGATGAGGTCATAGCCACCATTCTCAATCCAGATGACATAGTGAGTTTATGATGAGTGAACAAGAAAATGCTCAAGCTGTTCAGCCAGAGGTTGAAGAGCTAGAAGTAGAGGTAGTAGAACAAGTAGAAAACGCAGAGGCAAAAGCCGAATCTGTTTCTACGGATGATGAGTTAGAGAATTACACAAAAGGTGTATCAAAAAGAATTAACAAGCTAAATGAGCGTAACAGAGCCGCAGAGGAAAAAGCGGCCAGGTTAGAGCAAATGCTGGCCCAAAAAGAAATGGAAACAGCAAGCATGTTGAAACAAGCACAAGAAACTAAGGCCCAGCTTTTAGTCAAAGAAGAAGAGGCCTTGGAGGCCAAACAATTACAAGCCGATGATTTGTATAAAAAAGCAATACAAGCTAATGACGCTGAATTAATAAGCAAGGCTGATACCTTAAAAAGCGATTTAAGTATTCAAAAAGAAAAACTTAAAATCGCAAAACAACAAGCAGAACAACAAAATTTCCAGAATCCGATGCCTGTGCAACAACCAGAGCAGGTAGCGCAAGCACAACCGCAACCAGAACCCTCCAGAGAGGCCAAAGAGTGGCACTCTGAAAACTCTTGGTACGGCGATGATTCTGACCCAACCAATCAACAAGCTACGCAGTTTGCGTACTTTACTCATTTTAATTTAATTAACGAAGGCTATGAGGCTGATTCACAAGAATACTATGACCAGTTAAATAGCCGCGTTTATAAAGTTTATCCAGATCTTCAACCATCTGGTAATGTCGAGCAATCAGAAGGTAGACCCGCTGTGCAAAGAGTCGCCTCAACCTCTGTGGGAGGTCGACAAAAAACACAAGGCAAAAAGAACGGTGTAACTTTCTCTAAATCGGAAGTTGAGCGTCTCAGAGGGTTGAAACCACACAATATGACAGAAGATGCGTGGTTGAAATCTGTTGCTAAAGAAAAACAAAAAATAGCCAACAGGGAGGCAAAATGAACGAAGAAAAAGTAACTACAACCAGACAATCCCGTGAATCCGAGAGTCACGCTAATACTACTCGTAGACAACCATGGAGGCCAGTTAGAAAGCTAGAAACCCCTACCCCACCAGAAGGATATGAATATCGTTGGATAAGAGAATCCATGCTGGGCCAAGAGGATAGAAGTAACGTAAGTAAAAGACTAAGGGAAGGTTGGGAACTCGTAAGAGGTACTGATTTACCCACAGAATTTGTCTTACCTACTATGGAAGAAGGCAGACATGCTGGCATAGTTTATAACGATGGACTACTCTTAGCGAAGATTCCTGTAGAGACCAAGAATGAGCGTAATGCTTATTATGAAGGTCAAACAGCTAAAAAACGTGAGGCACTGGATAACAACATGTTCAATGAGTCGCGTAAAGATAGCCGTTATGTGCAGTATGATTCAAAAAGGGAGTCTAATGTTACTTTTGGGAAAAAGTAACAACATATAATAGGAGCGAAAAATGGCTAATAGTGATAGCGCATTTGGATGCAAACCTGTTCGTATGATGGGTGGAGCACCATACTCTGGTGGTCAATCAAGATACAGAATCGCAAGTGGAGCTACAACTCCAATCTTTCAAGGCGATTTGGTAACTCAATTGACAGCTGGTGTTATTGGTAGACATACCGCAACTGGTACTGTTCCGATTGTCGGAGTGTTTAACGGTGTTCAATACACTGATCCAACCACAGGCGAGCAAGTTTTCAAAAACACATATCCTGGCAGTATTTCTGCTAGTGATATAATCGCAAGCGTAATAGATGATCCAAACGTAGTGTTTGAGGTCCAAGCAGATGATACATTTCCTGTAGCTGATCTGTTCGGTAACTTTGACATTGTTGATGGTTCACCTGTTGGCGATACTAAGTCTGGAAGGTCAAACCTTGAATTAGACGTAACTACTGGTGCTACGACCGCAACGTTACCTCTCAAGGCAATTGATATCTCCCAGGATCCCGATAACGATGACGTAGCATCAAGCAACACCAATGTTCTTTGTGTGATTCAAAACCACATCATGGGGCAGAAAGGTGCTGGCCTAGCGTAAGGAGTAAATAATGGCAATATCAAGAGCTCAACTAGCTAAAGAGCTAGAACCAGGTCTGAATTCATTATTTGGTCTTAACTATGATGAATACGATCGTGAATACGAAGAGATCTTCACTATTGAAGATTCCAACCGTGCCTTTGAAGAAGAAGTATTAATTACTGGCTTCGGATCTGCGCCGACTAAAACCGAAGGTCAAGGAGTAGTCTTTGACAACGCGTCTGAAAGTTTCAGTGCACGTTACACCCACGATACAGTGGCGTTAGCGTTTGCTCTAACAGAAGAGGCTGTTGAAGATAACCTTTACGACTCACTCGGGAAAAGATACGTTAAAGCACTAGCAAAATCTATGGCTCATACCAAAGAGGTTAAAGGTGCGGACGTTCTCAATAATGCTTTCTCATCCAGCTTTACTGGAGGAGACGGTGTTTCATTAATTAACACTGCTCACCCACTTGCAGGTGGTGGAACAGCGGCTAAT